>Ga0209986_10000125_pt1 | contig 67842 bp, 70 predicted proteins | sample BlataG_FD_183168 | JGI IMG/M metagenome (GOLD analysis project Ga0209986, IMG submission 183168) | Deep subsurface microbial communities from Black Sea to uncover new lineages of life (NeLLi) - Black_00105 metaG (SPAdes) (version 2) | ecosystem: Environmental > Aquatic > Marine > Oceanic >... | reverse complement strand
GGTCTTGGCGCCTGTGAACCACTTGAAAAACGGGGCATCGGATCGATCAAGCACCTTGTTCCACTTCTTGAACCAATCTAATTCCTGGGCAGCCTCCTCCCAGAACCCCTCAAGATCCATTCGACCTTTTTTCACGGCATCTTCGTAATCGTTTGGGTCCAGGTTGGCATCCACGACCAGACGAGGCAACGGCCGAAAGACTCTTCCTTCTTCCAACAAGGCCTCAGTGGTTTCCTTTTCAGAGTTAAGCATTTCTTTCCTGGATTCTATTGTTGATACTTCCATAGATTTTCTCCTTCCTTGTTTTGGTCAGGCACGCTGAATTTTACAAGGCAACCTTTGTGCCAACACGGCCAATCTCATGGCGCGACAGATGGCTGACGGCTATCTCTCTGTATTTACAAGATAACTTTAGCTGCTTGAGTGGGGAGAGGAAAAGAGGCCACAGAGAACAGGCCGAAAGACCGGGGAGGTTTTCCCCGGTGGATGGGTAGTTCGCCCCGGGGGCAACGGGCTATTGACAACTATAGGAGCTTTTTCACCTGATCGCATTTGCAGGCATAGCCTTGTGAGAGAACATGACCAAAGGCATTGCGAAGTGGTTGGTCCGTGTTTATTTTCAGGTGAATTTCGGAGGGAATTTCATTCATGGGTTCAAAGTCTTGCAGCATCTGTGTAAAATGTTCAAGACGCGCGTCAGAGAGACTCGATGCTGTTTCGCGCTTCTTGAGCCTGGAACGGATCGTTTCCTTTTTGCAAAGGCATTCCACAAAAACAAGATTGGTATCAAGATCTCCAGCCAATTGCCGAGCGTCATCTCTCCACTTGCGGCGTGAAAAGGTGGCATCCAGGACTGCAGACCGTCCTCCTTTGAGTTTTTCCTGGGCCAGGGCCAACAACTGAGCATATACGCGATGACGCATTCCGGGGCGGTAGATGCCCTGACCAAAGGGAAGAACCTCGTGATGGGGATCAGATTGCCTTTCCCTTCGAACAAGATCGGATCGAAACAATGGGATCAATTCCGCTTTTGCCAGCTCCTGGCCAAGTGAGGATTTCCCCGTGGCAGGCAAGCCACAGAAGACCCAGAGAGTCGGCCGGCTGAATTGTATAGCATATTGATAGGCCTGATCCATGTAAAGCCGTGCCTCAGCCATTAGAACCTGTTGCTCGGCCCTTTCCATGTCCTTGAGGCGAAGACAGGTGACTTTCAGTCTTACAATGGCTCGATAGGCGGCATAGAAATCGAGCAGGGCATAGAGTCCCGGATCATTGCCCGCATCAACGTAGGCAGCCAGAAAGGCTCTGCTCCACTCCGGATAACCCAGATGTTCCATGTCCATGTGAAGGAAGGCCAAATCCGCCACCACATCCCCGTATCGGAAGCGATCATTAAACTCTATGCAGTCAATGATTTGAAGGCCTCTATAGAAATAGACATGATCAGCACGCAGATCACCGTGACCATCACGAATGCGGCCTGTTTCCACGCGCCTATCAAAAAGATCGCGCCGATGCTCAAGAAAAGTGCGACTGACCTGGCAAATGAATTCCCACTTTTCCCGTTCCAGGACATCTCCTACAAACGGCTCCAACTGCCTGAAGCTCTCTTCCATGTTGAAGCTGATCACGTCTCGTTGACCGTAGTGATCGATCTTTGGACCTTGGTTGCTCCTTTCATAGAAAGTGGCCAGCGTCTGTCCCAGTTTTTTCATGTGGGCCCGGCCGATTCTGTTGTTTTTCAGGAGTTGCCTGAGACTCACGGCATCAGGCAACTGCCTCATCTTGACGGCATATTCCATCACTTGCCCGTTTTCTTCCAGAGAGAACCGATCATCGTCGCTTTTGCAGATCTTTGCCACTCCATGGTAGATGCCGTGGCTGAGTCTTCTATTGAGGTCGACTTCGCGTTCACAAAAACGACGCCGGTCATCCTGGTCGCGAAAATCGAGGAAACCAAAATCCACAGGTTTTTTCAGTTTGTAGACCCATGTTCCGGTCAAAAACACGGACGAAATATGGGTGTCGCGGCGTTCAAGGTGAGATACTGAATGGGGATAAAAGGCGGGATCAGCCATTGCCTGGCAAATGGCTTCAAAACGTTGCCACGGGTCCATTTTCGTTCCTATTGCCCGAGATACTTTGAAATAGCCACATAGAAGGTTGTCCCCTTTTTTGGTCCTGATTCAAACCAGACCTTTCCCTTGTGGGCTTCCACGATTTCTTTCACAATGGTTAAGCCGAGGCCCGAGCCTTCTGTTTGCTCAGATGCCGGAAGTCTGCGGAACATTTGAAAGATCACCTCGGAATCCTTCTTTTTCATGCCCATACCGTCGTTGGTGAAGGAGAGTATATGGAAATCCGCGTCCTGGTCATAGCCTACGGTGATCTTGGTGAGGTCATCCCCGGCGTGTTTCAGCGCGTTATCGATCAGGTTTCTGAAGACCCTGGTTATTGCCTGTTGATCAGCCATAATTTCCGGAATGGTGTCTGGTTCCGACCATGTTATATTCCGCTCCTCCAGCACTGGCGCCACCTCATTCCTGATATGTCCGATGATCCTCTTTACATTGGTCTTTTTCATATCGAAAAGGACGTTTCTGGACTTGATGTATTCATTGATATCCTTAGTAAATGTTTCGATCTGTTCGGCCGCCTTCCTGATTTGATGGCAGTATTTTTTGCCTTTTTCGTCCAGCCCATGTTCACACTTTTCAGCCAGTAACCTGGCAAAACCCGACACACCAATAGCCGGATTCTTGAGATCGTGTGAAACCGTGTAGGCGAAGAATTCCAGTTCCTCTTTCTTTTTCTTGACCTCTTCTGCTTTGTTCCGTATGTCCTCATAAAGCTCGGCCACATTGATGGCAACAGCGATCTGGTTTCCTATGGCGACCAAGAGATCGATCTTTGCCTCATCAAGTGAAATCATGCGTTTCGAGGCCAAATTCATGACGCCAAGCACCTTATCTCTCACGATGAGAGGCACACATATGACGACATTAAAACCCTTGCTGTGCAGAAGGGCCGCCCTTGTGCCGTTTTCCAGATCTGAAACCTTTTGAGCAATAAAGCTCTTTGTTCGAGCCGCTTTGCCTGAAAAGCCCTCGCTTATTCTGATCTTGCGCAGTTCCTTTACATGTTTTTTTGCAATGCCTTTGTATGCGACCAGCTCAAGGCATTTCTCGGCTTCATCCATCAAGTAGATCCTCACGGCATCCACCTTGAAATGTTCCCGAACCTTGAGGATAGCCCTATCCAAGATCTCCGTGAGGGCGAGCGATCTCGTGAGATCGCTGCTAATGTCATAGAGGACAGCAAGGGCCTTGTGCCTTTTTTTAAGCTTGGCCTCGCTGAATCTTACCGACACATATTTTTTATCGATCAGCATAACTTAATGTCTCGGAAGCTCAATTTACTCTGACGTTGCCGTGGCTTCAAGTGTGCACATACTTGACCCTGGACCTGCCCGTCCGGCAGGCGGGTCTGAAGGGGTTTATGGTCAAGACCGGCACAGAGGCATTCTTGACTACCCGTTCGGCAACGCTGCCCATTAAGGTGCGTTCCAATCCCTTTCTGCCGTGCGTGCCTATGACGATCAAGTCCATGCCTTGTTCGTTGGCAAATTTCAAGATTTCCTCTTCAGGGTTTCCAATTACGACCTTGGTGTCGTAATTGGAAAAATCGCCCAGGTGTTTTTCACAGAAGGCCTCCATCTGCCTTTCTCCTGTGCGGGCAATTTCGGCTGATGTGTTCATCAATACATCAGATGCTACATCGATCGATGCCAGGTAGACCAGATCTCGCGCCACGAACAGGAGATGAAGCCGAGCGTCAAATTTTTGAGCCATGTCAAGAGCGTCGGGGAATACCCTTTCCGAACACTCTGAGAAATCAATTGGGAAAAGAATCTTACTAATCTCAATCACAGCCCTTACCTCCTTATGTTTGTTCAATCCTAACCCGGATAAACCCGAATTAAGGGATTGCGAATATGTCTTAATTCAAGAGCGTTCTGTCTGTGCGACGGCCTCAAAGCCTGCCACAAGGTCGAAGAGTTCTTCGTCGATAGCGCTTTGCCGTTGTTGGTGAAATTGAGCGTTGAGCTCTTCCAAACGATCTTCTATGTTTTTTTCAGCCACCTGCATCGAGGCGAGCCGGCTGGCGTTTTCGCTGGCCAGCGACTCTGCAAAGGCACGGTAGAGGGACACAAAAAGATATTCTTGGATCAGTGATGAAAAAAGCCGGTTCCAATCCATGGTAAAGAATGGAAGCGCCCGCGAGGGCCACGGTTTGTGTTCCAGGTCTTGAAACCACTGGAGGTCCACCGGGAGAAGATAGAGGGTGCGAGGGCGATAGGAGGCGCCCGAGAGCGGGGTGTTATGAAAAAGGACGACTTGGTCGATTCCCTCGTTTGAGCGCCACGCCTCTATCTTGAGCGCCACGTCCTGCACAACAGGCGTAATGGCAGCCACGGAGCCCGGCAGAGGAATGTAATCTTGAACCGGATGCCCAGCCTCTTCAAGCCGTGCGGAAACCCTCATGCCCACGGCCAGGAGTTTGCGGTTTTCTCGCGTGACATGGAGTCTATCCATTTCAGTAGCCGCATGCTGCGCAATCACTCCGTTAAATTGGCCCACCATGCCCTGGTCCGAACCAAAGACAACGGCGCCAAGGTGCTCGTTCAGCGCGGGTTGCGCCATTGTGAGTCCCAGCGGTTTATGTTGTAGAATGATCTGAAAACCCATCTCGACTGTTCGGTTGTATCCGGCAAGGGATTCTACGGCCTTCTCGTACTGCCGGATGCTCACAGCAGCAAGCGCCTTCATTGTCTTTACGACAGAGTGCAGATCTTCGGCACTCTTAATCTGTCGTTTCAAGGATTCAAGCGTTTGCATGGTCTTTTAAGACAAGGCGCTTTAGCTCATCTTAGGCATTTTTCTATTTTCTATGGCTTCCCGTGCCGTGTTCAGAAGGGCGCTGCGGTCCTCATCATTGAGTTTATCCCCGGATTGAATGCGTGTGCAAAGATCCGGCAGTTTTTCAGTAACTGTTTTGCGTATGAGCTGCTCTGCTCCAGCGATCTCGTCCGGTGGAAGGTCGTCGAAGAGACCTTCCGCTACAACGAGAAGAACCGCAATCTGTTCGGGAACCGACATGGGTTCATATTGGGACTGTTTGAGGATTTCCCGGACACGGCGGCCATGCTTCAGTGTTTTGCGCGTTGCCTCATCGAGGCGTGTGCCAAAACGTGAAAATGTCTCGAGTTCTTCGAACTGGGAGTACGAAAGGCGCAAATCGCCGGCAACCGCGCGATATGCGGGAAGCTGTGTTTTCCCACCCACCCGCGATACTGATTTCCCGACATCCACGGCAGGAAGCACCCCTTTTTGAAACAGGTCCGGGGCAAGATAGATCTGACCGTCAGTGATGGAGATGATATTCGTTGGAATGTATGCAGAGATATTCTGAGCCTCTGTCTCCACAATCGGCATAGCGCTCAAAGAACCACCCCCGTGCTCGTCCCGGAGATGGGTGGCTCGTTCAAGCAGTCGGGAATGAATAAAGAATATGTCGCCCGGAAAAGCCTCCCTGCCCGGAGGTCTGCGCAGCAGAAGTGAGAGTTCCCGATAGGCCTGGGCATGGCGCGTCAAATCGTCATATACGATCAACACGTCCCGTCCTTGTTCCATGAAGTATTCTGCCATGGTGGTTGCCGCATAGGGTGCAATGAACTTCAATCCAGGAGGATCGTCCCCTTCAGCCACTACGACAATAGAGTAGGCCATGGCGCCGTATTTGCGGAGGTCGTCGATGAGCTTTGCCACAGACGAGCTTCGCTGTCCGATAGCACAGTAGACACACAGCACGTCTTTATCACGCTGGTTGATGATTGTGTCCAGGGCGATGGCGGTCTTGCCGGTCTGCCGGTCCCCAAGGATAAGTTCTCTCTGGCCCCGACCAATGGGGATCAAGGCGTCCACTACCTTGAGCCCTGTCTGAAGCGGTACGGTGACAGGAGCGCGATCCATAATTGCAGGAGCTTGCCGTTCCACAGGACGTCGTTCTGAAGCCCGCACCGGACCAAGGTTGTCCAGGGGGCGACCCATTGCGTCCACAAAGCGGCCAATCAAGGCATCACCCACCGGCACGTCCTGAACTCGCCCGGTTCGTTGTACTTCAGAGCCGGCCTTAAGCAGCCGGCTCTCGCCCAGCAGCACCACGCCTACTTCCGTGGGATCGATGTTAAAGACCATTCCCACTATGTCTCCGGGAAAGCGGACGAGTTCTTCCGATCTCACCCCGGGCAATCCTTCCACACGTGCGATCCCTTGGCCGAGGTAATTCACCGTGCCGACGTCTTGGCCCTTCAGCTCAGCTCTGTGGCTTTCCAAGACGCCGTCAAAAGCAGTGAAAGTATCATCCAGAAAGGATTTTAGCAGGCTATTTGTTTTCAACTGTCAGTCCTTTTGTCCCCCCTCAAGGGCTCCGGCCAGCCCCTCTTCCAGTGCCCCCAAATAGTCTCCCAGACTCCACGCAATCTTGCGCCCGTGGACCTTCAATTCAATGCCGCAGATAACTTCCGATGAAATCTCCAAGCGCAAATCAACAGGGTCGGATTCATGATCCTGCAAGACTTTCGCAATCTCTTGGGCCATTTCCCGGGGGATCTCAAAAGCGCTTCGCAGGTTGACTCTTCCTCCTGATTTTCGAAACGATTCCTTGATCGCTTCCAGTTCTTCCTTATCCAGATTTCGGAGGCGTTCGATGAATACGAGAACGATATGGCGCTCCAGATCAATGTTTGCCAGGTCCTTTAGGGCCTGCCGGGCAATTGCGCAGGTTTGCCGGCCTGCGCGTTGCCGCAAGTCCTGCAAGAATGCTTCTTTTTCCCGCTCGATCGCCTCGTACCACTTGTCCCGAACGGCATCAACATGGTTTCGGGCCTCGTTCATGAGCTCTTTTCGGCGAGTCTCCACTTCTTCTTTGATTTCAGAGAGCAACGCTTCACGCCGGTTTTCAAGGTCCCTGTTCTTCCCCTGATAGAGCGCTGCCTCCTGCTCAGCATCAGCTTTTTCTTGCTGGGCTTCTTGCAAACGCAGAGCGATCCTTTTCTCTCGCTCGTCCATGGCCTTGATAATGGGACCGTAGAGAAAACGCTTGAGCAGGTAGACGAGGACCAGAAAATTGATGACCTGGGCGGTTACCGTGAACCAATCAATGAGCACGGATTATCCTCCAGCCTTAGATACCACATGTTCCCAGAAGGGATTGGCAAAAATCAGAATTATGGCCACTACAAAACAGTAAATGGCCGTTGATTCCACCATGGCCAAACCCACAAAGAGAGTCCGCGTAATGGTATTGGCTTCATCGGGCTGCTGAGCAATGGAGCTTAACGCCTGGGCCAATGCCCGCGCTTCTCCCAGCGCGGGACCGATCGAACCTATGGCAATGGTCAGTCCCGACGCAATAATTGATATCGTCCCAATAAGACCTATGTTATCCATTTGTCCAAGCTCCTTTCTTAACTTGCTGGTTTGCTGGTTTTTCCTGTCGTTGTGCGCGAGTTGCGGCAGCGATGTAGACCATGGCCAGGATGGCGAAAATATATGCCTGGATCAATCCGGTTAAGAGTCCCAAAGCCTGCATGACGATGGGAAAGATAAGGGGTGTAATTGCAAGCAGGATGGCAACGATCATTGTGCCGCTCATGACGTTTCCAAAGAGTCGAACGGCCAGTGCGAGGGTGCGCGACAACTCTCCCATGATATTGAAAGGCAACATAAAAACCGAAGGTCTGACGTATTGTGCGAAGTAGGAAAAACCCTTTTGTGAAATGCCATACAGGGGAACGGCCACAAACACACATGCAGCAAGCGCTGCTGTGGTTGAAAGAGAGCCCGTGGGCGGCTCATAGCCGGGAACGATGCTCAGAAGGTTTGAGACTGCAATAAATAAGAAGAGCGTACCCACAAAGGGCAAGTATCGCCAGGAATCCTGGCCACTGATCTCGCGGATTTCATCTCTTATGCCCGTCACCAGGACCTCAAGGAGGTTTTGCCATCTAGAGAGCCTGGTTTCTACCGATAGCCTTCGAGTTACCAGCCAGGAGCCAAGAACCATGAGCGCCATGACGCACCACGTAAACACGATAGTTGCATTCAGGGAAACGGGTCCCCACTGAAAAAAAACTATGGCATCAGGGCTTATACGCATAGTTTCACTCCTCACTTTGAGCTTTTCATACCCTCAGGTCCGCAGCGACGCACAAGGATGACTCGTGCGCCCAGAAAACCCAATAGGCAAACCAACAGTCGTTGCCAGTGACCATCCATAACTAAGTAAAACCCGGACAGAACTACCCCCAAACGTGCAAAGAAACTCAACAGGCTCAAGAGGGCAGGGCGTTCCGCCGTGGGCAGACGCCGGACCGTTAACCAGAGGCCACCGAAGTAAAAAACCCCTAGTCCAATGCCCGCAGCAAGAGCCAGTATGAGGGGCAAAAGATTAGACACGCTCCTGCCCCTCTTTTTCCGCTCCAATCATCTTTCGCTCACGCATAACCCAGAACCAGGCATTCAAGCAACCAAGGATGATACCGATGATAAGCAGCATAAGGGTCCAGGAATAGCGACTTGGCCATTTCATATCTATCCAGACACCCAATGCGATGCCGATTAATGTGGGAATGGCTACCGACCACCCAACAAGGCCAAACATGCCGAGTCCGAACCAGACACTCCCATATTTTTCGTGACGCGCCCTGATCTTGCGGGCTTCCTTGGCCCCCACCTTTTTGCAGAGATCCTGCCGGGCTTCCTGATGTCTTTCTTTTGAAAGGTTATGTTCAACCATGTTATTCCAAGTCCATAAACCGGCGGATAAAGCTGGCCTCAAGCTTGGCAAATGCAGAACGTGCCGCCTTTTCCCGACCGTCAAGGACAGAAAAGCTTTTTCTAACCGTTTGCTCCAGCTTTCCCAGGTCAGGACCGCGCACAGCGTTTCTCGTCGAAACCAGGACCTCCGGACCGCATTTGATCAAGATCCCTTCATCGACTGCGAGAAATTGTTCAACGCCCTGAGATGTTACAAACGAAAAGAGCCCGGGGACGAGGTTCGCCAGAAAGTCCACGTGGCGGGGTAAAAGGCAAAAGGAGCCGTTTTCCGCCTCTGCAACCACTTTAGTGACTTCTTCGTTGATGAGAACTTCGGTCGGGAGGAGCACCTTGAGTTTCATGGTTTTTTCGCTTCGTCGATTTTTCCTATCATATAAAGGGACTTTTCCGGATAATCAGAAAAATCATCATTGAGGATGCGTTCGCATCCTTGAAGGGCATCGTTCAGGTCGACTATTTTTCCGGCCAGCCCGGTGAACTGCTCTGTCGTAAAAAAAGGTTGGGTGAAAAAGCGCTCAAGACGTCTGGCCCTGTAGACGATGAGCCGGTCCTCCTGCGAAAGCTCCTCCAAGCCCAGCATGGCAATGATGTCTTTCAACTCCTCGTAGGTCGCCAGGGTTTTGCGGACTTCCTGAGCCACACGATAGTGCCTGTTGCCGGCAATAACGGGTGTGAGCATCTTGGAGTTGGATTGGAGCAGATCAATGGCGGGGTAAAGCCCTTCGCCTGCCCTTTTTCTAGATAGCACGATGGAGGCAGACAGGTGAGCGAAGGTGTGAACTGCGGCTGGGTCAGTAAAATCATCTGCCGGAACATAGACGGCCTGAATGGAAGTAATCGCACCCGTTGCCGTGTTGCAGATTCGTTCCTCAAGTTCGGCCAGTTCCGTTCCCAAAGTCGGCTGATACCCAAGGCGGGAAGGAAGCTGCCCCATAAGGCCGGACACCTCTGATCCCGCCTGGATAAAACGAAAGATGTTGTCGATGAGGAGCAGAACATCCCCCTTGACGTCGTCCCTGAAGTATTCGGCCATCGTCAATGCCGCATGTCCCACCCGAAACCTTGCCCCCGGCGGTTCGTTCATCTGGCCAAAGACCATAACCGTGCTGTTCAGAACGCCGGCCTCTTTCATTTCACGATAGAGTTCCTCGCCTTCCCGGCAACGTTCTCCGATACCGCAAAAGATGCTGGTCCCCTCATGTTGCCCCACCATGTTATGGATCATCTCTGTAATGACCACGGTCTTGCCCACACCCGCGCCTCCGAAGAGTCCGGCCTTTCCTCCCCGCTCCAGGGGGACAAGGACATCAATAGCTTTAATGCCGGTTTCATAGATTTCAGATGAAGTTGCCCTCTGGTTGATGGGCGCCGGCTCACGATGAATGGAGCGCCATTCTGCCTCTGTTATGGCTCCTTTTCTGTCGATGGGTTCTCCGAACACGTTGAATACTCTGCCAAGCAAACACTTGCCCACAGGCACTCTCAGAGTTTGGCCCGTGTCAATGACCAGGGAACCGCGGGCCAAGCCCTGGGTCGGTGTTAGGGAAACCCCGCGAACAACTTCGGCGTTAAGATGGGTTTGTACCTCGATTGCTGTCGTGCCGTCTTCGCCGGCCCACAACAGGCTGTTAACGAATGGAAGTCTTTCGGGAAAATGAGCATCAACCACGCTTCCCCGAACCGAAACCACTGTGCCTTGGCTGGCTGGCTGGATGACTTCTGGTTTACTCATGTCATTCTAACAACAGGAAGAGTGATCGTACAAGTGGTTCCCTCATCCAATGTACTCTGAACAGACAGGTCGCCTTCGTGGTCCCGTATAATCTTACGGGAAATGGCCAACCCAAGTCCTGTACCTTTAGGTTTCGTAGTGATAAATGGATCGAAAATGCTCTCTAAGTCCTCTGGCGCAATTCCTTTTCCTGTGTCAGTCATACGGATTTCAATCGTATTGCCAGCCAGATGGGTTTCGACAGAGAGCTTTCCCCCTTCCGGCATGGCTTCAACCGCATTCTTGAAAATATTTATCAATACCTGCTTCGTCTGTTTCGGATCAAACGAACTCTCCGGTATACGAGGATCAACGGATTGCTCAAATGCCACGTGATGAGCCTCAAACTCCTGCTCCAAAAGCACAGCGACTTCCTCTACCAGGCGATTGATGCTAGCCATGATCTTCTTAGGCTTGGATGGCTTGGTAAAGTCCGTTACGTCTGAAAGAAATTCTTCCAATCTCTCGACTTCGTTTATGATGATTTCCAACTTTTTTTTGTTTTTGGCATCATGGTCTATCTTGCGAAGAACCTGTTGGGCAAAGCCACCGATTATCATCAAGGGATTCTTGATCTCGTGAGAGATATAAGCTACGCCCTGACCAATGGTGGCCAATCTTTCCGATTCCAACACCCTTTTTTCCAATTCCTTCCTTACAGTCAAATCCATAAAGAAAACCACAGTGCCCACTACTTTGCTATTTTCATATATCTTACTTGCCGATAACCATACAGGGACTTCATTGCCACTTTTGTTTAAAATGGTAGTCTCGTAGTTTGCCAGCTTGCCCGGCCCTCCGTATCCATCGCCATCCAGGCTCTCCTTGGCCTTTTTGGCCTGGCCAGGCGGATAGAGATCGGCCACGTCCATCTTCCCAATAACTTCCTCACTTGCATATCCAGAAACCTTTTCTGCACCTTCATTAAAGATGACTATGTTTCCCGTATTATCTGTGGCAACAATGCCGTCGATAGAGCCCTCAATGAGCTTTCTCTGGAAATCATAGATTCTTCTCAATTCATCCCTGGAGGCCTTTAAATCGCTGGTCATGTGACAGAACGCATCTGCAAGTTGCTCTATCTCATCACCTTTATGCATCATATATACTTTGCATCTGTCACACTCTTCGAGCTTTTCCGGAAATTTTCCCATGGGAGCCCCTGTACAGAGGGTATCTTCGATGTACCAGCATGGCACATCAGCTTTTCCGTAAGCCGGGCAATCAGTTCTATCACATTCCAGGAGATCCCAGCATTTGACCTTTTTCCCGAAATCAAATCTTACATCAAGATTTCCGCGGCTGATCTCATAGGCCAGGTTAGTAAGCTGTCTGAGAGGGCGGGTAATATATCCGGACAGCCACTGGCTAACAAAAAAACCTATGACAATAACGACCGATATTGCTCCCAGGAGGATGATCGCAAGTCTACCCATGAGCTGGTCTATGAATGCTTTACTCAACCCCACACGAATCGTTCCGATTTGATATATTCCTTCCTTAACAGGCACGGCAATATCGTAAACGTGTCCTTCAGGAATCTTAACGGGCTTGATACTTCGTATTTGATCCGGCAAGACCTTGTTGGCTCCAACAATGGATGGGGGAAATTCACCAACGAAGGTATGGGCCAGCATTTTCTGGTCCTTATCAACGATGAATATGTATGAAAGGAAATACCTCCTTTGTTCGAGTTGCTTTTCATCGAAGATCAGGCTGATCAGCTTGGGCGTGTCTCCTGTCAGGATATGGCCCCTGCTCAGGCCGGCTATGCTTTGGGCAATGGCCGTCCCTCTTGTCTTAAGTTCTGACGTTAAACTGGGTAGCAGTACCCACCTGACAACAATGGCCACGGCTGCGCCCAAGAGAACCACAATCAATATAGTGCTGAAAAACACCTTATTCTTAAAACTGAGCCGTCGGAGTATTGTCATTTGTTTACTCAACCTCTATCTCTTAAGACTCTTCCAATCCGTAAACATGATGACTTTTCCGTCTCTGATCTTCGTAAAGTATACCTGCTCCAAACCTTGATGATCGTCCGGCCCGAATGATACCTTGGCGCCGATACCCACAAAGTATCTTTCCAAGGTCTCTATAGCGTCGATAAACCCTTCCCTGGTGAGTTCTCTTCCGGCCCGCCTCAGCGCCTCCACCAGGATCTTGGCGTTAACGAATCCCTCAAATCCCACAAAGGTGGGCGTACATTGCGGGTAATATTTACGCAGTAATCGTGCATAATCCTCCGCGGCCGGAAGAAGGACTCTTTCCTCTGGCGGTGGAACCACCTGTGTGATTACAACTCCATCGCCTTCCTTTCCCAGTTTTCTGGCCAACTCGTCGGGGCCTACGAAAGAGACATTATGGAAGATGGGGTTAAAGCCTTTTGATCTGGCCAGCTTTATGAACTTGGCGCAAGGGTCATAGGTGCCGATCATAATGACCGCATCGGCGCCGGAAGTGATAATTTTGTTCAGCCCGTCTTCAACATCCAGGGTCCCGCGGACATAGCTGCCCGTGGCTACCGGGGCCAGTGCGTATTTCTTAAGGGCAATTTTGGTTCCTTCAAGGCCGTCCAAACCATAGGTATCATCCTGGTAGAAAACTGCGACCTTTCTTATACCCAAATCCTCTATCAGGTGTTTGACCACAGCGCCTGTTTCCTGATAATAGGATGCCCGGACGTTTATGATATAGCGTTTAAAGGGTTCTCTCAGGGCATTTGCCCCGGTAAAGAGACCCAAAATCGGGATTCTGGCCTCTTCAACAATAGGGATAATCTTGACCGACGTAGGGGTTCCCACATAGCAGAAGAGGGCAAAGACCTTATCCTCATTGATTAGCTTTTGGGTATTGGCCACACACCTTGGAGGGTCATATCCGTCATCGTATGAAATTACTTTTATCTTCCTGCCGTGGATGCCGCCTTGTTCATTCATATGGTTGAGATAAGAGAGCGCCCCGTGGAGGGTCTGGGTTCCCAGGAACCTGGCATGACCCCCTAAGGCCAGAGAAGAACCGAGCAGTATTTCACCATCAGTAACCCCCGGAACTGCCCGTGCTCTTTTTATCTTCTCCCAATTAACAAGCATAATAAACTTGCCGTCCTTTATCTGTGTGAAATAAACCCGTTCCAACCCCTGGTGATCATCCGGACCAAATGTGACAGTATTGGCAATACCAAGGGAATAGTTCTGTATTGAATCTATGGAATCGACGAATTTTTCACGGTCCAAATCCCTGCCCGCCCTTCGCAGGCCTTCCACCAATACCCTGGCATTTACATAACCCTCAAGCCCAACAAAGTTCGGTTTATCTTCAGGATAGTATTTTTTCAGTAGATTGCAGTATTCCTCCGCACCCCAAAGCAAGGTCCTTGCTTCCGGCGCCTCAGGCGGCGGCACCACCTGTGTGATAATAACTCCTTCTCCTTTCTCGCCCAGTTTCCTGGCCAGCTCGTCCGCGCCTACAAAGGAGACATTATGGAAGATGGGGTAAAAGCCTTTTGATCTGGCCAGCTTTATGAACTTTGCACAAGGGTCATAGGTACCGATCATAATGACCGCTTCGGCGCCCGAAGGTATAATTCTGTTGAGCCCGTCTTCTACATCCAGGGTCCCGCGGACATAGCTGCCCGTGGCCACCGGGGCCAGGTCATATTTCTTGAGGGCAATCTCTGTTCCGGTAAGGCCGTCGAATCCATAGGCATCATATTGGTAGAATACCGCTATCCTCTTTATACCTAAATCTTCTACCAGGTGTTTAACGACTGCGCCCGTTTCCTGATAATAGGATGCCCGGACATTTATGATATAGCGCTTAAAGGGTTCTCTTAGTGCATTTGCCCCGGTAAAGAGACCCAAAATCGGGATTCTGGCTTCCTCAAGAATAGGGATGATCTTGACTGACGTAGGGGTTCCCACATAACAGAAAAGAGCAAAGACATTGTCTTCATTGATTAGCTTTTGTGTATTGGCCACACACCTTGGAGGGTCATATCCGTCATCGTATGCTATCACCTTTATCTTCCGGCCATGGATACCGCCTTGTTCATTGATATGGTTGAGATAAGATAGCGCCCCGTGGAGGGTCTGGGTTCCCAGGAAATTGGCATGGCCCCCTAAGGCCAGAGAAGAACCGAGGACGATTTCCGTGTCGGAAACCCCCGCTACGGGCCCACTGCTAACCTTGCGTTCAGGCGCCTGGTCACAGGAATAGACCAGGAGGAGCAGAAAAAACGATGTGCCGAATATTCTTATCAAGAGCTTCATTTGATTCTCCCTTGCAGCATTTCGCTCTGGCGAGCCCCAAGTTGTGGCCGAATATGCCGCCGTCCGATTTGTCCCTGAACCTACCATTTCAAAAAAAGAAAGGCAACCTTCCCCAAACTAAATAAGGGCCAACAAGGTAATAAAGAATTATCTTAATGAAATGCGGCGGTCACTCGGGGGAAAATGGTCGGAGGGATTTGGATTCTGACTCAATTGCGGACAAATCTCCTTAAGAAACTACGCACAGGGCCTGTTCAGAAGTCTTTTGAAGCAAACGCATAGCAATCCTTCCTGCAAAAAAAGCCTGCCTTTTGCCCCGCCGGCCAACCATCAAGGTGCCATGCTGTTGAGATGCCGCTTCATCAAGGATGGCCGTGGAAATATCGTAACTCCAGGTGGTGTTCTTGATCTGGATCTGGTTCTTTTTCAGGCCTGCCGTCTCAAGTTTTTGACGGGCTTTTTCGTAAAATTCTTCCATGCATCGGCTGTCCTCACGCTCAAGGATCTCCTGAAGGCGTGGTTTCTCTCTTGCGATTTCGTATGGTCTCCCTGTAGCGAGAACGGAACGGCAGTGTTTAAGATGGGATTGAACATGGAACAACGTTAGCCTGAGGTCTGGGTTTGGCCCCACCATATCAACCAGGTGATCCAGAATCCGGAAAGAACTCTCAGATCCGTCGACCGCGAGCAGGACCTTCATGGAAACAGTTTCTCCAGAAACAAGCCACACCGGGATCTCCAGTGCGTGTTCGACGACCTTCGTAGCGGTGGCGCCCAGAAAGCAATCCCGGCTCGGGGTAAGCCCCCTGCGCCCGAGGACGATAGCATCATAGCCCCCCTGTTCAGCCCGGTTCAAGATGTCTTTGGCCATTCCCAGTTGCATAGGTTCGGTGACCGTTTCGATTCGGTTTTCAGAGATTCCCTCACCGACCATGAGGTCTTTGAACCTGTCAACAAAAGATCCGGCTGCTTCTTTCTCCTCTCGAAGCAGTTCATCAACCTCGGCCTTGACCTCGGGATCTGCTTCTGCCTTCTCAATAAGGATTGTAGGAAGCAAGGGCTGCACATTAAAGAGTGTATAGGTGACATCCTTTGCGGCCGAGGAGATCCTGGCGCAATATTTGACGGCCTGTTCGGAATAAGCGCAATTGCCAACAGCAATCAGGATTTTCTTCCCCATGCTAAAGCCCCTTAACGAAAAAATCAGTAAAGAAACATCGGTTTTCCCGCAATCGATTCTGCCTTGGGCCGATATTCGTCCACGTCATAGAGCTCTCGGACATCCACTCTTTTTTGCCCGGACGTGACCGTGCTTATCGGGATATCCGTGTACACCCCTCCGGACAATGCCACCATACGGCCCGAACCCTCCCTTTTAATGAGGTTAATCGCCATGTTGGCAAAATTGATAGCCACCATAAGGTCAAGCGAATCCGGAGCGCCGCTTCTCATAAGATAGGATAGCTGTTGAAAAATGATCCCCTGGCCTGTCAGTTTTTTTAACGCATCGCCTGTTGTAATCCCGATTCCGCCCAGTTTTCTATGGCCGTATGCGTCCTTCTCGCCATACTCGACGACTTTTCCGCTCACCATTTGAGCCCCTTCCGAAATGGTCAGCATGGCATAGTTGCTCGGATTTGCTCTTTTATCCGCCATAATGAGTTCGGCCAATTTTTCCGGATCAAAAGGAACCTCGGAAATGATGGCCCGGTCCACCCCAGCAAGGTATGCGGATATGAGTGAGGTCTCGCCGCAGTTTCTTCCGAATAACTCAATTACGGCAATCCGCTCATGGGAACCAGAAGACGTGCGCAGGGCGTGAATGAAATCCACTGACCGGGTGACTGCAGTGGAAAACCCTATGCAGTAGTCAGTTCCGAACACGTCGTTGTCCATTGTTTTTGGAATAGCGATGACCGGGAAGCTTTCCTCGTGGAGTCGCTCTCCATAGCTCAAGGTATCGTCCCCGCCAATGGGGATCAGTAGATCGATACCAAGATGTTCCAGATTGTTTAAAATATGAGGGGTTACATCGGTTTTGTCAGCCGTGGGGTGGGCGTCTAAGAAACTTGGCATTTCGCTTTTTTTTACCGCGCCGGGATTCGTGCGTGACGTGTGCAAAATGGTGCCGCCTGACCGGTCAATTGTTCTCACCATGGCCTTATCCATAGCAATCACGTTGACGTCATGAGTGCCTTCATCTTCAATATTGTATTCTACAAGGCCTGCCCATCCTCTTCTTATGCCGAAAACCCCCATCCCTTCGTCAATCGCCTGGCAAACGATGGCCTTGATGCATGGATTCAGGCCGGGAACGTCACCGCCTCCTGTAAGAATCCCAATTGTTCGGACCTTATTGCTTCCCATTATTGCTCACCTTCTAATCGGATTTCATCTGGTAGACCTTTTCCTTCGCCATACCTTGGGCGCCAGAAAAACACAAGACAAAAATCACGGTCAAGAAGGGCGCGATGATGTAGCATAATCTTTTCATGACTTACCTCCTTTTGTACAGGCTTCTATTTCATCATTCAAACCCCGGGGAGGGCCAGGTGCTTTTTCATTTGACCTTGATCTCGATTTTCTTTTTCTTCGCCTCCTCGGCTTTGGGAAGAGTTATCTTCAAGACACCCTTGTCAAATGTCGCCTCAATCTTATCACTCTGTACGTCAACAGGGAGTCGGAACGAACGCTGGAAAGAGCCGCAGTACCTCTCACAATGATAGAAATGTTCGCCTTTTTCTTCCTCTTCCTTCTTCTTCTCGCCTTTGATGATCAGGATGTCACCCGAGACACTAACATCAACGTCTTTTGCCTCAAGACCGGGAAGATCAGCCTTGATCACGAGATTGTCCTGGGTTTCGGAAATGTCGGCTGAAGGCGCCCATTCTTCTGAAAAAATCCTGGGAAAAGGTCTTCCGCCCAAAAACCGGTTCCAGAGCCTGTCCGCTTCCCTGCGAAGCGAACCAAGTTCGCCAAAAGGTTCCCATGGTGTTAATTCCATAATAACTCCCTCCTTTTTATGTACCCTCCCCAGGGTATTGAAATTGTTAACGGAATGTCATTAACTTAAGCTCAGGTCAGTGGTCTCTTTCGTGGAGTGGTCATCACGCTTTGTGATGGCACAACAAGTCTCAGAAGAACCTGTTTCGTTCGGGGGCTATGCCGGCTGCTTTTTCGCCTGTGAAAACAAGGCGAATGGGTAGATGTTTAAGGAGGTAAAGGCTATTTTGAAACGTATCCCGGCCAAAAGGGTGAATTTCTCTCAGGCCACTGGTATTGACGCTGACCCTTGCGACACCGTTACAATTTTCCTTCAGGACATCGAGCAGTTCGCATGCCGACGTGCCATCGAAATCGCCCTTCAGTTTCAGGTCCAGGTGCTTGCTGTTACGGCGAATGGATATTCTGAAATTGGATGCCATGACGATACCTCCCTTCACATGTGACCTGGCAGCCCTTATCTTAAGATCCGTTTATGGATGGGCACTGGCTTGTCGTTTCATTTTTTCGATGCGTTTTTTTGTCAGCGATGATACCCGGGCCTCCAAGGCCATATTGATCTTCTTTTTTAGCTCCGTTAAATCCGCACTCTTGACGACATATGAGTCGGCAGCAATGGACTTCAGGTCATATCTAAAGGAAGAATATGCCGAGAGCAGAATCACAGGCATGTTGTAATAGACGTTTCGAATATCCTGCAATAGGTCAAGGCCGTCGCATGCGCCCATTCTTATGTCTAACAGAATGAGATCAGGCCCGGATTGCTCAATCATCTCCATGAGCCCTCTGCACTCAGTGGTAAAGACAACCTCGTAGCCCTCTTCGCTGAGCTCCTCAGCGTAAAGTGCGCAGAGCGTAACTTCGTCGTCCACAACAAGGATTTTTGCCATGGCGTCCTTGCCTTCAATTTCTTTCAATGTCATCAAAAGGCATGCGCTGCACTTGGTTGGGTGCAATGCATCTCCGCGTCAACTTCCTCTTGAGACGGCGATTTCAGCCTGAGGACATCGGCTATCTTTCCTTTCAGTTCATCAAGGACCATACTCTTGATCACGTAGCCATCGGCCTGAGACAGGCGAGTGTCCTCCCTGTAGGTGTCGTAAGCGCTAAAGATGATGACCGGCAGATCGGGGTTTTGTCCTTTGATATTATGTAACACCTCCCATCCGTCAGGTCCGTCCAGATACAGGTCGAGAAGCACCAAATCCGGTCGTGAGAATCTCAGATGCTCTGTCACTGATTCGGCATTGCCAAGTGTGTGCACCCGATACCCCTCAGCGATTAGCTCGTCCGCCAGGAGTTCTCGAACACATAACTGGTCGTCGATAATAAGAACGCTCGTCATCATGTTCTCCCTGTTCTTTCCATTCTAAACGGTTCTGAAGGGGAATCCGCTATCCGAATTGGAGCGAAATCCCTGAGTTGTTTTCACGAGTTTTAGTTGCGTTCATATGGAGATCTTGCGGTTCTTCCAGACAGTACTCGCGCCACGCGCAGTCAAGCCTGTCGCAATAGCCGTGTGCCCTGCGGAAACAATCAGGATTGCCCTCAGCACGCTGAATGCTCCTGATAAACTCTGTCACATCCAAGTAATTCTTCTTCAAATTCAAGTCCTTTCCTGTCTGTTCATTGATGTTGATCATTTCTTTTGTCCGAAATCGGTCTTCGATGTTACTGAAACGCCATCAATATTTATTGAAACGTTCTCAAGTGATTTTCTATTTATCTATTAGTATCCGATTTGTCCATAGAGGGAAGGGTTCATTTTGATGAGGCAAACTCCCAAATGGCCGGGAAATCGTCCTGAAGCCGGACGGGAAAAAGAGATAATAAGGATCGAAGGATGTAGGGATTTTGGCATCACCTCCTCGCTTTCCCTATTCTTCTTCCGGCGGCGGCCGGTCGGGAAAAATGTAGGGGGTTTCCTTTTCTTGAGATTCAAATACATCGTCGCTAATTTCATCTTCATCCACGCTCAGAGCGAAAGGGGCCTTGCCCGGAGCGCGGTCCTCCCGCTCCCATTCCAGTTCGTTGATCTGTAGGTGATCGATAATAGAGGTAAAACCCATGACGTCGGTCAGGATCTGCAACAAAATCCCGTGTTCCCCCCGGCTTGGGATAACCCCTTCCAGGTAGATCACTCCCTTTTGGGAGAAGATTTCGAGTTCTTCCAAATCGATCCGGCCGTCGTTGCGCAGATGATCCAGAATCACCAACCGGAGTTCCTCGTTGCTCAGATTTTTGTACTTGCCGGGCAACTCGCCACAAGTGATCGCCTCCCAGGCCCGAGGCAGTCTCTTTTGTTTTTCCTCATACTTACGGGCACACTTGCGGCACAAGCGGGTCGCTGGCAGGGCCTCCAACCGTTTCATCGAAATCGGATTCTCGCAGCTTTCACAGATCCCGTAGCTACCCACGGCCAATCTACATAGCGCCAAATCGATCTCTTCGATCTCTTCCTTTCGACGTTCATCCAACTGATCGTAAGGACTCGTCAAATCAGACTTTTGGGCTCCTTCTTCCAGTTCGATATCGCGCTCTCCAACAGCCTGCCAATCACTTTCGAACTCACGAAGCCATTCAAAGATCTCATGGCGCTGCTTGAGGAGCATTTCTCTTAGGCGCATCATATCTTGTTCGGACATGAGCCCTCCCGCTTTGCTCAACATTCCTGTCTCATAGGCATGAAGAATATCTTGCAGTGTATTTGCACTCCACCTACAAACGTGGATCAACGTGGCCAGGCCCTCCACACTCCGGCGTATAGCAGGTGACGTTTCTGAAATCACACGTTTCCCCACATGAAGGGCAAACACCTGGCGGGCTTCCGGCTGAAATCATAAATCCGCACTTAGGACATTTCCAGTAGGTCAAGTTACACTGGGGGCAGATATCGCCAACGAATTTGCCTGAAGCCGAATAGCCACAGAGGGCACATTCCATTTTCTGTTCTTTGTCTGCCATTTTCTTTTCCTCCTTTCACCCATGGATTTGCCGGTCCCATGGGTTTAAAAAAAACCTTGTCAGAGATGCTTTTCGCGTTGCTTTCTTTTTCAGCTTCTTGCTGGAAGAAAGCTCACGCCGATTGCCGCAACCAACTTACTTAAGCTTGTAAGGATTAATGCTCAGCACGGGCACGGGTGATTTTTTCACCACGTTTTCAGCCACACTCCCAAAGATGACATGCTCCAGTCCTTTCCGCCCATGGGTACCCATGATCACCAGATCGATATTTTCGGAGTCAATGGTCTTTAGAATTTCATCAATCGGGTCCCCGGAAGTGATACTTGTTTGAATGCTTCCGCCAAAGGCGCATTTCTCGCAAAATCTCTCCATAGCCTTTTTGGCCCCTTCTTCGGCTTCCTTTTGATACTTGTCCATGGAAGGATGGGGGATGTAATCCTTACCCCACTTTTTAAGGTCCTGTACCACATGGAGCAGATAAATCGTGCTGTTATATTTCTCTGAAATCGACAGCACATAGGGTAGAATCTTGGACGAATTCTCTGTCAGATCACAAGGGAATAAAATCTTCCTGATCTCCTTCATGGCCCTTCACCTCCTCTTTTTTTTCGGTATTTGCCAATCGATCTACTAAATTTAGGTACGTATTCATATTCGATTTGTCCATAGAGGGAGGGATTCATTTTGCTGAGGGAAATTCCCAAATAGACGGGAAATTGTCCTGAAGCCGGACGGGAAAAAGAAATAATAAGGATTGAGGGATTGAGGGTTTATCCGGCTTAGCCCTTCCAGAGGTCAACATCGATCAGGCCGAGCCTGGCCGCATACCGCACCAGTTCCATGGCGCTGTGAAGGTCAAGCTTGTTCATAATGTTGGCCCGGTGGTTCTCAACGGTTTTAGGACTTATGAAAAGCTTCTCAGCAATCTCTTTGGTCGGAAGCCCCTCGGCCAGCAGTCGCATGACCTGTTGTTCGCGGGGTGTCAGGGCTTCATATCTTTCATCTGTGATCTTCACTCCCTTTTCAGTGGGCGCCATCAGCTTTTCCACGACCTTATGTGAGAGGGAAGTGTCCAGGAAGTACTCGCCTTTTGATACTGCCTCAAGCCCTTGCAAAAGCCTGTCAGCGGCCGATTCTTTCACCACATATCCGGTGGCCCCAGCCTGAAATGCATTGGTTATGTGATTGATCTTGGAGTGCATGCTGACAATCATGATACGTGTCTCTGACAGAAGGCTTCGTATGTCTCTAGTTAGTTCAATGCCGTTCTTGTCCGGGAGGGATATGTCCATGAGCACCAGGTCTGGCTTAAGCTTCTTGGCCATCCGGAGCCCTTCACGTCCGTTTCCGGCTTCCCCGACCACTTCGAACCTGTGATTGCGTGATATGAGGGACTTGAGACCTTCCCTGAAAAGGGGATGGTCGTCAATAATCAGGATGGTTTTCTTATTGGCCGTCATTTTTTTTCTTGCAAGGAACCTCAATGAGAATTTTTGTGCCCTGCGCGGGGCGGGATTCGATCTTCATCATACCGCGAACAAGCATCACCCTTTCTTCCATGGTCCGAACCCCCATGCGCCTCTCATTTTGTGCTGCCGCCATTCGACTTTGCACATCAAAACCTTTGCCATTGTCTTCGATGCGAAGAAGAATGTGTGGGAAAGAGGCCACTAACCTGATGGTCACTTGGCCGGATTCAGCATGTTTCTTCACATTGTTTAGTCCTTCCTGAATCACCCGGTACAGGGTAATTTTGGTATCATAGTCGAGTTCTAAATTCTCCATGCCGGCGCAAGAGAAATCAACCGCTACTCCGCTTTTGGCCGAGAACTCTTCGCAATGCTGGCGAAGTGTCTCAATCAGCCCGACCTGTTCCAGCCCCACAGGGCGCAGGTTATAGGCCATATCCCGGACAGTCATAATGGTTCCTTCGAACATCCTGGAGAGTTCGGCTACTCTTTGCCTTGTGCCAGGAGGGATTTCCGGCTGATTATCAAAAAGGGTATCAAGGGTGATTTTAAGGGCAGAAAGGTCTTGCCCCACCAGGTCGTGCAGCTCATGAGAAATCGTTTGCCGCTCGTTTTCCTGTGCCCTTATCAGCTTTTGCGTTAGAAAACGGACACGTTCCTCGGCCCGTTTTCGGGGACTGATATCTCGTACAGCAGATATCACGGTGGGCTGTCCGTCGAGATCGAACAGATGAGAACTGATCTCAACGGATATCCTTTGGCCGTCTTTGGCTACATGCTCTCTTTCGAAGATGACATCTTTTTCGGCAAACAACTTTTTTACTCGTACGGCAATATTTTGCCGCATTTCAGGTGCGCTGATGTCTAAAGGTGATAATTCTAACAGTTCTTCTTTTGTGTAACCATATTTTTTACACGCTACATCATTGACTTCCACGAATTTGCCAGGCACACCCCCTGGTTTCGGGTGATGAACGAACAGAGGGTCGTTGCTATTGTCAAACAACATGCGGTTCCACTTCTCACTCTTCCGCAGTGCGTCTTCTACTTTTTTCTGCTCGGTGATATTTCTGGCAATCTGTACATAGTTTTCAATGTCACCCGATTCGTTTTTTAGAGGCACGCAGTGAATATTCCAAAAAGTTTCCCCTTGTTGTACCCCCTTGACCGTGGGCTTATGCATGACAGCGCTTTCGATTTCACCCGTTTCCAAGGCCTTTAGCATGGAGCATCCTTCACACGGCGTATCCCTGCCAACGAAAACCCTGTAACAGAACTCGCCTACAACGTTTTCCGGAAAGAGGCCCTTTGCCATCGCTGTTGTTCTATTGGCCCAAATGATTTTCATGTCCTTATCAACGCAGCGAATTATGTCAATAGAGGCGTCAAGAATCGCCCGTTTTTCGGCCTCGCTCTCCCGCAGCGCTTCCTCTGCCTGCTTGCGCTCTTCCAGTTCCGCATTCAGTTGCAGGTTTGCTGTGCACAGTTCAGCAGTACGCTCCGCCACGTGTTGTTCCAGCTCGCCACGAGCTTTCTGGAGCGCCTCCTCCGCCCTCTTTCTCTGGGTGACATCGGTGGCAATGTGGATAACCCGCTGAAGACTACCTGTGTCGTCAAACACCGGGGTGCAGGAAACCAGAAACGTCCCGTGAAGCGCTTCCACTTCCATTTCGCCCGTCTCAAGATGACCGGAAGCCAGCATTCTCTTCATGGGACAGCCTTCGGGAGGCGCCTCGCTGTGATGAAAGATCTCGTAACATTTTTTCCCGTGCAGTTCCTCTTCCGACAGTCCCGTCACCTTTATTACGGCACGGTTGGCTGCCAGCATTTGGTATTCAGGATCAACGATGAATGTTGGGTGACCGACGGCCTGAAAGATGCTTTCAGCATCCGGTCCAGCAGAGTGAAGATTCTCTCCCGTCCGCTTGTGCATCGCAGCTTCTTTCTCCAACTCAGTAACCCTTTGTTCAAGTTCTTCATAGGTGGGTTTATTTACCATCGGAACGTCCCCTTGAAAGGTAATCTGACCACTACGGAGCTAAAATCAACTGTAACCGTTCACAGGTTACATTCATGCCGTACGGAATTATTTTGAAAGATGAACGTCGAACATCGAACATCGAACGTCCAACGTCGAATGAAAAACGAATATCCAATACCGATTCAGCCGTCGTAGCTAAAGCTACTATGGCGAAGTCGGCACATTCAACGGGTATTTCTGTTTCTTTTCAGCCCTTCGACTCCACTCAGGGCCGTGAGCCTGTCGAACGGCCGTTTTGATACTCGTAATTAAAATCTTAAACAATTCTTCTGTTTCCTGTTTTCCCATTCAATATTTCCGCCGGAGGCGGATTCGATGTTCGATGTTCATTTTTTTGTAACCGTGAACGGTTACTATTAACTGAAAAACATCACGCCAAGCGCTTTATTGAAAAGCCAGCCCAGGGCTAGAGTCGCTGGAAGCGTCAAGACCCAGGAGAGCACTATACTAAAAGCAACTCCCCAACGTACACTGGAAAATCGACGAGCAACTCCGGCGCCCACAATGGATGAAGTAATGATGTGCGTTGTAGAAACCGGGATACCAAAGATCGAGGCCAATTGCAACACGCAAGCCGCAGAGGTTTCTGCCGCAAAACCTTGTTCGGGCGCCAATGGGGCCAGCTTCATGCCCAGAGTTTTGATAATCCGCCATCCTCCGTATGCCACGCCGAGCCCGGCGGTTAATCCGATGCTCAAAATAATCCAAAGGGGCACGCCCGGATCTTTCCATCCGAAATGGAGCGCCAGCGCCATGACCAGGATGCCCATGGGTTTTTGAGCATCGTTTCGGCCATGGCTGAAAGCCATAAAAGCGGCAGAAAACCGCTGGAGATTCTTAAACGCCAAGGTCATTTTCCGTGCAGGACCGGAACTGCAGCAGAAATTGATCATATACATCAACACGGCCCCACCTGCAAAACCCAACAAAGGCGAGGCTAGAATGGCGATCAAGACTTTTGCTAGTCCCGCCCAAATAATGACCTCTGCTCCGGCTATCGCTAATGCTGCTCCGACAAGAGCTCCAACCAATCCGTGGGTTTCACTGACCGGAATACCCAGATAATAGGTGAACAGGCTCCAAGCCATTGTCCCCATCAGGGCTGCAACAACGGTAGAAAGAGAAATCAAATCTAACGCCACAATACCTTTGCCGATAGTCAGGGCAACTGCCGTTCCGGTCAAGGCGCCAAGGATCTCCAGGACCCCGGCCATTAAGACTGCAGTCAGGGGAGACAGCGCTCGGGACCCAACAGAGGTGGCAATCGCATTGGCCGCGTCAGTAAAACCACCGACAAAGGCATAGACATAAGAAAGAGCAATGGCAAATACGAATACGATGAATCCTGGCTCCATGGCCGCTAGATATATTTGATCCTTAATCTCGCAAAGAGTTTGCCAATATGGTCACATTTGTCCAATGTGTCCTCCAGAGTTTGGAAGATCTCTTTCCATTTGAGTATGGAGAGGTAGTCATTCCCATCAGCAAAAGAAGAGGAACAGTTGCCCATCAGGCCTTCCAACACTTTTCTGTGTAGTATGTCTCCTTGACTTTCCAAATCGCGAAGCATCTTGCCACAGGAAGAAAAGTCTTCAGAGGCAATTTTGCCTTCTTTGATCATCGAGATTCCCTTGTGAATATAGACGGCAGATTGTTCAATTAGTTCCGAAAAATCCCGTAGCGCGTCGTTGCTTTCAGAAATCCTATAAATGCTTAGACGATTGACCACCTCTTCCAGGTTGTCCACCACATCGTCCAAAGAGTCCGTCAATATGGCAATATCCTCTTTGTCTAACGGCAGAATAAAGGTTTTTTCGATATCATCCGTGATACTGTGGACCAACTCGTCTGCCTGTCGTTCCAGTGATTGCAGCGCTAATGAACCGTGTTCTAATTGTTCCCAGTCACGCGTGATGTTGCGAAATACCTGGGCCACTTCTTTAACGATCAAAGCTTGCTTGAGTAGTTCGTCGAATATCTTTGATTTGCGCGGAAAAAACATGTTCGACTCATTGTATCAATTCAGGTTTTTCAAAGAGATTTTTTTGACAGGATTGACAGGATATTCAAGAGTCAGCTCATCCAAACTTATCCCGGTGTCCTGTCAGAATATTCAAAAAAAGGCCAAAATGTTACGACTGACCTAATTTGGGCCATCTACAGCGCTTCCGGATCTACTTCCTGTGCGACCTCGACCCGTACTGCGGCAAAGCACTCATTGAAATCCGGAAACATACGTACAAGACAGCGCCGGAGCGTTTCCACTTCCAGGCGCAGGGCATCTACCGCAGCCCGCTGGTCACGCCGGAGCGCTTCCAGTTGCTCCCCATTCAACGCGATCTCCTGCTCCAGGATCTTGAACTGCTTTTCTACATCTCGTTCTTTCATACTGCCCCCCCCTTGTCGTGTTTATCCTACTCAGAGTCTATCTGACTCCTTTCAGGCACACATATAGCTGAAATTGACGGTTTTGTAAAAAGAGTAACAATTCAGGTCCTTCAAAGAGATTTTTTTGACAGGATTGACAGGATATTCAGGATTAAAATCATATCAACTCATCATGTAAATCCTCATCTAAGTCCTTTATTTAACGTTTGATTTCAACTTTCCATTCACCAATACCTGTTCCTGACAATACCTGCTTCAACTCAAAAATGTGTGGAATTAGGCGCCATCGAACGGAGATCCTGGCTCAGTTTAATGGCGCCGACAATTATGGTGAAAAATTCCAACCGGCCCAAAAGCATGCCCAATATTTGGGTCCAGAGTATTCCTGGCGGGGCGTCTGCCGTTGTGACTCCTGCTGAAAGACCGACTGTGCCAAGCGTGCTTGCAAACTCAAACAAGGCTTGTTTCATGGAGTAACCATAAGCGGATATAATCATACCCCCAAAGGTGAACATGGCCAAGTACAGAAACACAAAGAGACCGGCGTGGCGGAGGTCCTCGTCGCTGATAAATCGCTGCTGCTCACCGTGCCAGACGTCAGGATCGGTTACCGCCTTCTGGGGGAGAATCAGTCTTCTGAACTCCCACAACAACACCCGGTATAATATATAGATCCGGTATTGTTTTAGGCCACCGGCTGTGGAGCCTGTGCCACCACCTATAAGCATCAATACGATCAACACCATCCAGCCGAGGCCGCCCCAGTTTTCATGCATGACAGTGGAGAATCCCGTAGTTGACATGGCTGAAATAACCTGAAAGATCGTGACACGCAGGGCCTCATGAAGGATCGGGTATAGGTTTTTCGTTGCACCAAAAAAGACCAGAGTGAGCGACGAAAGCAACAGTACGAATTCCAGGCGAAGCTCGCCGTTTCGCCAAATTAATCCGAACCTGCGCTTAAGGAGCATATAGCTGGTCAGAAAATTTGTGGCGCCCAGGAGCATCAAGACAATGATTACAGCCTCCACACCGGGACTGTTCCAGTAACCTATGGATTGGGATCGAGTTGAGAAGCCTCCGGTCGAGACAGCGGTAAAGGAATGGTTTAAGGCGTCGAAGCACTCCATGCCGACTGTACGAAGAGCCACGATTCCCATCGCGGCATAGCAAGTGTACATTGAGACCACGAGTTTGGCTGAGCGTTTGATATTTGGCACAAGCTGGCCTTCCCGGCCCTCGGCCGCACTGAGGGCAGTGCCGGCAGGCCCGGCCATGGCGCTTAGCATGATGATGGCAAAACCGGCGCCTCCGGCAAATTGGAGCACACTGCGATAAAACAGGACCAGGTGCGGGGCGGTGGTCACATCTACGACAGAGAGCCCGGTGGTGGTCCACCCGCTTGTAGACTCAAAAACAGCCTGGGTAAAATTGAGGTCAAGGCTGATCAAGAACGGGACGGCTCCTGCCAAAATGGCCGTCGTCCAGGAAAGCGCTACAATTACTGATCCTTCCTGAAACGTCAGGTTGAATGAGTTCCTGGGCAAGAATAAGCGCGAGAGTACCCAGCCGGCACAAAGCATGAGCAGTCCGGGCAAAACAAAGCTCCAGGCAATGGCGATCTCATTGTTGTAGAATGGAAGACAAAGAAGTGGTGATAGGATGAGCAGCCCGACGATGCAAGCGATTACCCCTGCATAGCCCAGGATGCCCTTATAGCGTTGGCGCAGATATTCCGGATACCTCATGGATGTTTACTCACCGGTCAATATCCTGAGGACATCTGTGTAATTTTCCGCCTGTCCGATCAGAATGAGCTGGTCATGGGCCTCCAGGATCGTGGAACCACCCGGCACAAGGACTTCGCCGTTTCGGATAATAGTGGCAAGGAGGAAACCCTCAGGCAGTTTCAATTCTTTGAGGCTTTTGCCTGCCACAGGTGCGTTTTCAGGGAGACGGACCTCGGTTACATTGACCTTGCCCTGGGCAACGGCCATGAGATTGGTAATGGCCATAAAATCAGTCTGTTCCTCCAGAAGGCTTGTTATGATGCGGGTCGATGAAAAGATCAGGGGGACCCCCAGTTTGCGGAAGATCTCTTCATTCTCGGGATTGTTGACCAGGGCAATCGTTCGAGGAACGTCAAATTCTTGACTGGCGATCTGACAGGTCACCAAATTGTTATGATCGTGTGATGTCAGGCAGAGCAGTACGTCAGCGCTGCCCGCTCCGGCCTGCTCCAGCATCTCGGGATCGCTCCCGTCTCCAAGCAGTACGGTTGCATCGAGCTGATGGGATAAAGTTATGCTTTCCTCCCGGTCTCGGTTGATAATGGTCACATGATGGCCTTCGCCAGTGAAATGCTTGGCCAGAAAATAGACTGTCTTGCCTCCGCCGATGAGAATTATCTTCATTGGGCCTCAGTTCCTGGTTCTGTGTCTAAGTCAAGAGCCTGGAGAAAGGCCTCAAGGGCCAGTTGGATCGGGCTGATGATTTCAATGCCGAATTTACGAAACATGGATTCATAAGAAGGTTCATACACCCGGGCGATGACCTTGGGCACGCCGAAGATATATTTGGCTACTTGAGTTACCATCAAATTGAGGGTGTCTTCGTTGCACATGGACAAAAGACAATCGGCGGTCTCGATTTTGCCCGCGCGCAGGACAGACACCTCACCAGCATTCCCGGTTATGGTAAATCCGCTGAATTCCGTTGAAAGGGCCTTAAACGCATTCTCCTGCCGGTCAATGATCACAACACTGTGACCAAGGGAACTAAGTCGATTGGCAAGAAGAGCTCCATATCGGCCGCAGCCTGCAATGATAATATTCATGGAAGCCGGTCTTCTTTTACTGCTATTCAATTTTGTTGCTTGCCCAGCTTTTTTCTAAAGTGAGCTCGAAAGCCATAATCAAATGCAAAGGTAATGATAGCCGACAATACGACCGCTGTGGTCATAGCGGTAAGCCCTTTTCTAATAATGCTCAAAGATAAGGAGGGATAAAACAGATCGTAGAGAACGCCAAAGATTTCTGTATGACTCATTGCCAAGGCTCGCTTGCAGCAGATCAGCATCAATGCCACAGTCACATATAGCACTGTACACATAATACAAACCGCTTTAAGAATAACAAAGGAAACAAAAGCCTCATAAGCACAAAATAGCACCATCATCAATAAGATCACATAAATCGAGCAATACAACTCATTCTGAATCCCCAATTTCAGGACGCACTCACTCAATATGTAAAGTGAGAGAAAGAAGTGTGCAAACACGCCTAAAGTGGCCACCGGAATGCCCAGCAGCTTTGAACCTACACTGGTGGCGACTCTATCACAATCTATGGTTTCACTGATGACACAGAAGCTTTTAGTGGCCGGGTGCAAGATATTGGTTCTGTAATGATGGTAGGTCAAATAAATAGAATTCGCTATGCCAGCAAACAAAAAGATTATGAGTAGCGTGACCCACTCTGATTGCAACATACAACACCGTTGAAGATAATCAAAATCCGACGTATGCCCATTGGAATGAATACGCCTTCACGGTAACTTCTCAAAAAGGTCGGGCAACGCGGTTGTCATAAGCGCCGGGGGGCATGAGTGCTTTTTCTTCCGCCCCCTTGTCACATTGACGCAGAAACAGCTTGGGGAAATGATAGGAGCCAGGCCGGCTCATATCTCTGAAATGGAGAACGGCAAGCGTCCTATAGGTAAAGGGCTGGCAAAGCGTTTAGCGAAGGCTTTGCGGACTGAGTATATGGACGTGATAGTATTGTGAAAAATCGAAGATAGATGTCTTCTTCAACTCACAATCCACACTGCCATGTTATCAGCCATATGAAGAACCTTATTGGTGACACGGCCCATGAAAAATTCCTGGACAGCGCTAAGGCCCCGCCTGCCCATCACAATGGTGCCGTAGCCACCCTCCTTGGCTTCGTCTACAAGCGCCTTGGCCCGGCTCCTTTTGCCGGAAATGATTTTGGTGGTAACACGGCTTGAGGTAAAGCCCGCGTTGATCAGTCGATCTTTGGCTTCTTCCATGGCTGGATCAATTTCTCTCTTCATGGTTTCCAGCCATTCTGCTTCGTCTTTCGGAGGAAAGAGCTGGTCTGGCCCTGTCTTTGGAATGTCAAGAGGCCTGATGATATGGCGGAGCGCTACTTCGCAGTCAGGATCAACCAACACCGAGCCAGCGCAATCTACGGCCATCACCGCCCCTTCAGAACCGTCAAAAGCCACCAGGATTTTTTTGGGCGAAGGACTTCCTTCAACAACAACAACGGGCAGGTGATGCAGCTTTCCGACCAATTTATTGGCCACGCTTCCAATTATGAAGTCCTTCACCCCGCTGGTTCCAGTGCGCCCCACCACAACAGCGCCAAAGTCCTTGAGTGACTCCCGAAGAATATCTCTGGCAATGCCTTTTTTCTTCGATTGGGCCTTAACCGTAACTGCGGCACTGGGAAAACCGGCATTGACAAGCATTTTCTGCGCTTTGTCAAGGAATTTTTTCATGACGCTTTCTCGCCCTGCCATCCACGCTCTTACTGCAGTCGCCTTGGCCCCAAACTCTTTTGTTTTTTCCAAATCCAAAAATGCTTCAGGAGCTTCGGTCTTAACATGGAAAAGAACGACTTTCGTTCGTTGGTGCGGTAGAACCTGGCTGACATACCGTACCGCCTCAAGGGCCTGGTCGGACCCATCAACAGCCAACAATATTTTATTTCGGGTGTCTTTCATTGGTTAGTCCCTCCTTTACTGTGGGTAGTGGTGGATAGTGGATACGAACTCGCTTTTTTGTGGGGCGACTATAGCCGTAATTGAGTTGTGTGTCAAGAGAAAAAGTGGCGCAACATATTGTGGTTCAAGGTTATCCTGCCCGCGGAAGGCTTGTGGCTGCCCGACAGGTAACAGTTCAATGGACCGAACAGGAAATACACGGGTCATAAGCCCTGACCAGCATCTGAGAAAGGTTCCTGATCTTTTCTTCCCCTTTCCCCTGTCCTATTAACTCCTCTACCAGCTTATGGAGGTCATAATAAATATTGATGTGGTTCTGACTGGTAGGAATCACGCAGTCCGACTTTTCAATTTTCCCATCTTCACCTATCTGGTAGTAATGGTAGAGTATCCCCCGGGGCGCCTCAATAGCCCCCACCCCCTCACATCCCTTTACCCTATAGTGGCTTGCAAATTCAGAGACATCTGAGTCGATCAACCTTAAGATTATCTCTTTTGACTCATACATAACATGAAAGCACTCCACCAGTTGTGCCAGGTTATAAAAGAAGGGATTATGCTCTCCCAATTTTAAATTCAGTTCCTCAGCGGTCTCTTTTGCTTTGGGGTGCAACAGATCATAGTTGTTGTTAAACCTTGCCAAGGCCCCGACAGCAAAAGATTCCCGGCTCAGCCTGCTGAATTTTGAGGTAGAGAAATCAACGATATACTCATTAGTCATGGCACGATATTCGTCTTCCTTTTTGCAGATACCATCACTTGAAACAAGATTCCCTCCGATGAACGGATATTCTTCAGTGCCCCTCAGTGAGACAAACTCAGTCTCTCTTGCAAAATCAGGCATTCTAAAGGTTTTAAAAAGATCAAGAGCTTCCCATAAGTACGGAATAGTTGCATCAAGGTCTTTGACCAATTCTCTTAACTGTCTTTTGCGCGGAACCTGTGTCGAGCCGCCGACCTTTATGACCATTGGATGCGTGGTTCTCCCTGCGAAGAGATCAGATGCCCTGTTGGCGAATCCCTTGATCCGGGCCGCGGTCTCTACCACCTGCGGATGCGTTTGGATAAGCGGAATGACACTATCTACATCAAGGAAATCGGGCGCCACCAAAAAAAAGAGGTGAAGCGTATGGCTTTGCAGGGTCTCGGCATGCTTGGCAAGGAGCCTTACCTTTTGCGCCGGTTCCGGAATCTCAATCTTCAAGGCCCGCTCTATGGCGCGGGCACTGGCCAGGGCGTGTGAAATGGAACATATGCCGCAGATCCGGGCCGCAAGGAGCGGCGCCATTTCAATAGAAAGCCCTTTGAACATAACCTCAAAAAATCTGGGAGTCTCTACTACCTTCCAGGTACATTCAACCAGCTTTCCGTTCTCGATCCGTATCCTAATATCCCCATGCCCCTCCACCCGGCTCAGATGATCAATCTCTATGTTGATCGGCCTTCCTATCTTAACATTCATTGCGAAAGTCCGCTAAACGCATTAAAGAAGTTGATCCGCTCAGCAATATGTTCCTCTGAAAACCCTCTTTCGCTGAGTATCTCCATAAGCGACTTAAAATTCGCCTCGTCCGAAGGACCCCGGCAGCCCCAACAACCAAACCTGTTTCGAGGACAGACAGCATTACAGCCAGCGCGTGTGATAGGCCCCAGGCACATCATCCCCATATCAAGTACACAGGAATTGAGCCGCTGTTTACATTCAACGCAAACTGGGTATTTGGGAAATTGGGGTTCTATTCCGAGTACCAGATGGCGCACTAACCACTCAAATTCAGGCTTTGAAATGGGACACCCCGGCAGCTCTATATCCACAGGGACCACTTCTGTCACCTTCCTGACCGGCCCGGTATCTACAGGATGTCCTCCATAGACCTCTTTTACCACATCCGCCAAAGGAAAACGGCTCCTCAGGTTGTTCACACCACCCAGGCACGCACACGCCCCCATTGCTACAAGGATCTTGGCCTGTATACGAATCTTCTTAAGTCTCGCCACTTCGTTGTCAGTAGTAATGCTCCCCTCAACAAAGGCAACCTCATAATCGTTGCGCCTCTCAGTAGAGATCTCCCGAAAGTTTACTACCTCTACCAGGCCAAACAGGTCCGTTAGTGTCTCTTCCTTATTCGCTATCTGGAGCTGGCATCCCTCGCAGCCGGTAAAATCAAATACCCCGATCTTCGGCCTTTCAAGTGTAATACCTAAGTATTTCATATTTCTTCTTGCCTAGCAGCCGTCAGCTTTCAGTTATCAGCGCTCAGCATTCGATTGTTTTCCTTCATTGCGCTGAACGCTGAAGGCTAACTGCTGAATGCTCATCTATATCGCTTCCTTAAGATTCATCACTGTCCAGTAATCAAATACCGGCCCATCCAGACATGTGAATGTCGAACCGACATTGCAGCGGCAGCACTTTCCCATGCCGCAATGCATCCTTCGCTCTAAGGATAGAAACATCCGCTGTCGGGGAATCCCTACATTAGTGAGGTGGGCAAACACGAATTTGAACATCACCGGAGGTCCGCATACAATCGCAAAGGTGTTGTCCGGATCAATGGGGACCTCATCAAACAAATCAGTGATCAGCCCCACCCTCCCCTCCCAATTCTCACCACGGTTCTGGACGATTGTCAGGATTTTCAAGTCAAAAATCTTGTGCCATTCTTCAAATTGGTAATCGAACAAAATCTGCCCTGGCTCTTTGGCGCCATACAGGATTGTAATATCCTCGTAATCGGACCGATGCTCGTTTGCCCAGTATATGGTGGAACGAAGTGGGGCGATACCCAACCCTCCGGCTATCAAAAGAATATTGCATCCTACCATCTTTTGCATGGGGAAGTGGGTCCCAAAGGGTCCTCTGATCCCAACGATCGCGCCGGGTTCTAACCGGTGGAGCATCCCCGTAACCTTGCCAACCTTTCGTATACAGAGTTCAATGAACTCCTTGTTCGAGATGGAGCTTGAAATCGATATAGGGACCTCCCCGCACCCAGGTAGTTCCAGCATCACGAATTGGCCTGGGAGAAAGGTAAATTGTTCTCTTTCGTAGGGGTCACATATCCTTATGTCAAAGAGTTTCTCCCAAGCTGTCAATGGGATAATATTGAAGATCTCGGACTTGAAGCTCTGTTCTGTCTGCATCAGGATGGATTTCCGGTTAAAATCCGGAGGCCTCGACATGAAAGGCTCCAGGTTTATGTCATGTTGCGGAATCTTGAGACTCATTTTTTCTCCGTCTTGATCAAATCATCAATCACCGCTTTGGGACTGATCCCTGCCGGACACGCCTTGCCGCACCGGTTGCATCCCACACATAGTGATTGATTAAAGGCTTCCTCAAATCCCCTAAACTGATGATAATATCGATACTTCAATCGAATATGTGCATCCGGGCGAAAATTGTATCCCCCGGCCACGGTAGCAAAATCAATAAGGTTACAAGAGTACAAAAACCTTCTCTTCGTAGCCTGGGTAAAACTCAGATCGATGTCCTCTTCTACACCATAGCAATAGCAGGTGGGACATACCATGGCACAACTACCGCAGCTCAGGCATTTATCCCCCCACTTTTTCCAGACTTCTGACTCAAATTCCAGGTCCATCAATTCGGGTAAGATTGTTATGTCAACCTGCGTTTTGAACTTTGACTCAACCTGCTTCTTTACTCTCTTGTAACGGAGTTGGTCTTCTTCTGTGACCTCCCGCGCATTGAATCGGTTCAAGACGATGTAAGCAGTATCGGAATTGATCGCTGCAAAATATCTATCCCCGATGTCGGTTAAAAATAGATCAAAACCATGAGAGGCCGTGTCAGTATTCATCGACCGACAAAAACAATCTTCCAGAGGCTCGTGATCTAGTCCTATGATCAAGGTATTTCGCCTTCGCGCAAAATAGTACGGGTTAGGGTAGGCACTCTTTAACATCACCTGATCAAGTTTCAAGAGGGCGTTGATATCGCACGCCCGCATTCCGATGATTATCCTTGGGTGGATCGTACAATGGATCTTTTGATCCCAACCCTTGTCCTCCAAGCGATAGGTAGCGAGGTCTTCCTTGAAGGGCAAAAAATAGTCCTTGGGCGAGGAATAGGATCGGGTATAGTCCATCTCAAGCTCATCAAAGGAATTGAGCTTCAAGAACCTGTAAATCTTGTTCCCTTCCTTGTCCCGATCTCTTGATTTCGGACCGATGACCTCATTTTCCTCCATGAGGCCCTCGACCATCTTTTTGAAGTTCTCTTTGGTAATCGTTTTAAACAGCATGGCATTGATCTTTCTTTGCTGCAATGCGGTTGGGAAACAAAAAATGTCCAGAATCTTCTTGACAATAGAGTGGCTAACTACAACATCTTGCATATACTCATTTTACCACCAATACAGGCACATCCGAGAATTCCACTACTCTTTCTGTCACGCTGCCTAAAACGATATGGGAAATGCCTCGTCGGCCAAGCTTTCCCATAACAATAAGTTCCGCACCCCAGGAAGACGCCTCCTTTAGGATGGCCTCATGTGGAACACCTTCTTTGATGAGAACCTCTAAGTTGACTTTCTCTTTCCTTATCTCATATTCCATGTCTCTGAGAAATCCGTGGGCATCATGTCTCAGTTCTTCCCGGATGGATCCTGCAGTTTCTTTTGAAAAGGTTTTCAGTTTATCCACCACCAGTACATCAAGAACATGGAAAAGCTTTAACTCAGAGCCGTGAAATCCGGCTATTTTAGCAGCCAAACGAACGGCGTCAAGGGAGTATCGCGAACCATCCACAGGCACTAAGATCTTGTCAAAAAGTCCCATGCTCTATCTCTTTCCGGCGGCCTTTCTGCCTTTTCAATTGGAAAAGGAATTCTCTCTCCTTTTCCTCCAAATTCTCTTCGATATACTTAAGGGTTGACTCATAAAGGGGGATATATATATTTTCCAGGGCATTCAAACGCTTCAAGGTCTTTCTGATTTCTGCCACCAGGCGAAAAAGTCCAACTTCAATTTCGGCCAACTCGGCAATAATCTCCATACTTTGATAAATGGTTTTCCGAACTAAATCCATAGCTGCTCCAGTTCCATGAAAACCATAAGAAGGCGAAAGTTTTGGAAGCCCTATCCTCACTTCAGGAAGGGCGACTCCCATGAAGCTCTTTTCCTTGATCTGCACCTCCTCTCCCAGGAAGGCGCCAAGCGAGGCCCGTTCACAGGCAAGGCGGCCATCAATCAAAATCGCCTCCCGAAGATAACCGTAAGACTTTTCCAGCGCCTCATTTATCCCGGCTCTCACCCGCTCAGCCTTAGTGGACAAAGTGCTGATGTGAACCATTAAGGCCTCTTTCTTCTCATCTAGAATTTCCAGGCCCTCTTTGGCAAAAGAAAGCTCTTCTTCAAGGCGCAACAGGTTGCTTTTGTTGACTGAAAAGGGTAGTCTTTGCATATTTTTTTATTTCTTCTGGTTTCACCCTCGTAAGATCCCTTGACGGAAAAATCATGGCCAGTTCCCAACCAAGGTCGAGGGTCTCGAAGATGGTTCTGTTTTCATAAGGGCCTTGTTTGATGAATCGTCCTTCAAATTCATTGGAAAATTTGAGAAAAAGCCGGTCACGGCCGGTAAGATCTTCTTCTCCAATAATAGATGCAAGCCTTTCCACTCGTTTTGCCTGGGCATACAGGGCATAGACCTGGCTGGCTAAGTTTTGATGATCTTCTCTTGTCCGTCCTTCCCCGATGCCGTCGCTCATAAGGCGCGATAAAGAGGGCAGGACATTGATGGGCGGGTAGATTCCCTTCTGAAAAAGGCCACGGTCAAGAACGATCTGCCCTTCGGTGATATAACCGGTAAGATCCGGGATGGGGTGGGTGATATCGTCATCGGGCATAGTAAGAATGGCGATCTGGGTGATCGATCCCTTGGCTGTGGCGATTCTGCCGGCCCTCTCATAAATAGAGGCCAGATCGCTGTACAGATATCCGGGATAGCCTTTTCTGCTGGGGACCTCGCCCTTGGAAGTGGCCACTTCTCTTAAGGCCTCGCAATAGTTCGTCATGTCGGTCAGGATCACCAGAACATGCATATCTTCCTCAAAGGCGAGATGCTCGGCTACTGTTAAGGCAATCCTGGGGGTTATCAGCCTTTCAATGGAAGGATCATCAGCCAGATTGAGAAACATGACAACGTTTTTGAGACTACCGCTTTCCTCAAAGTCGTTCCGGAAAAATTGTGCTTCTTCATGTTTGGTCCCCATGGCGGCAAAGACAATGGCAAATTCTTCTTCTTTCTCAAGGAGCCTGGTCTGCCGGACGATCTGGGCGGAGAGTTGAGCGTGTGGAAGGCCGCTTCCTGAAAATATCGGCAACTTTTGACCTCTCACCAGGACATTCAGGCCATCAATGGCTGAAATCCCTGTTTGGATAAAATCTTGAGGATAGACCCGGGCCACAGGATTAATAGGGAGGCCATTTATGTCGCGAGTTCGCCCTGCTATTGGCGGTGGGCCACCATCAAGGGGTCTTCCCAGGCCATCAAAGATGCGGCCCAATACCTCCTCTGCGGAAACACGATACTCAAAAGGACGACCCAGAAATCGCACTTTGGACTCCGATCCGGAAAGGCCGGCTGTCCCCTCAAAGACTTCTACAATGGCCAGATCGTCGGAGATGGACAGCACCCGCCCAAGCCGAACCTCACCCTCTGGAGTAACGACTTCAGCCATCTCGCCAAAACCAATGTCGTCGACCCCTTTAACAAAGACCAAAGGCCCTTGTACTCGAACGAGGCCCAGGTATTCAAGTCCTGTTCTGGCAGGCAATTCTAGGCCTCCCTCTTGAGGAGATCATCAAATTCCTCTTCAAGGCGTTTCAGAATATCGTTGAAAGGCTTTAGATCATCTCCCTTGTAAGTGTACTTCATCCGCTCCATCTCCTCCAGTATTGGAAGTTCCATTATCCGGTAGACCGGGATACGATGGGCTGCCACGGTCTCCTTCATCCTCTCAATAAATCTCAGGATAATCCGGAGCATCAGGACCTGTTTTCCGGCTGGAGAGTAGGTGTCTACGGAATCAAAGGCGCTTTGTTGCAAAAAATCCTCTTTTATGAGTCTCGCTCCGTGGAAGATTACCTTTTGATCACCTGGCAGGGCATCCTCACCGATGAGTTTGACGATATTCATGAGCTTTGCATCTTCCTTGAGGATGGCCAAGGCCTGGCTCCTGAGCTCAGTCCAGTCAAGACCCGCTTTTTTCTTCCACCATAGAGCAACCGATTCCACGTAACCACTGTAGCTGTCGAGATAGTTGATTGCCGGGAAATAGCGAGCGCTGGCGAGTTCCTTATCCAGGGCCCAGAAAGTGCTGACATACCTCTTGGTATGTTGGGTAACCGGTTCTGAAAAATCGCTCCCGGGAGGAGACACGGCGCCAATCACCGAGACCGAACCCGTCTCTCCGCCACTGGTGATGACAGCCCCTGCCCTTTCATAAAATTCGGCAAGCCTTGAGGCAAGGTAAGCGGGGAACCCTTCTTCGGCCGGCATCTCTTCCATCCGGCCGGCAATTTCCCTCAAGGCTTCGGCCCAGCGACTGGTGGAATCGGCCATCAAAGCCACGTGGCGCCCCATGTCCCGGTAGTATTCGGCAATGGTGATCCCGGTATAAATGCTGGCTTCTCTGGCGGCGACGGGCATATCGGAGGTATTGGCAATAAAGATCGTTCTTTCAATAAGAGGCCTTCCGGTTCGGGGATCAAGGAGCTTCGGAAAATCCATGAGTACCCCGGCCATCTCGTTGCCTCTCTCGCCGCATCCGATATAGACGATGATATCGGCATCAACCCATTTGGAGAGCTGATGTTGGGTAATGGTCTTACCTGTTCCGAATCCTCCGGGGATGGCAGCAGTCCCCCCTTTGGCTAGTGGAAAGAAAAAATCGATCACCCGCTGACCGGTAAAAAGAGGTTCACTGGGAAGAATACGCTTTTGATAAGGCCTGATCCGTCTCACCGGCCATTTCTGGTAGAGCTTGATTTCGTGTTTTTCCCCCTTCTCGTCTTCCAAAAGGGCTATCTTTTCCTCAATGGTGTAAAGGCCTTCTAGGGCGATCTCCAGGAGCCGACCGCTTAGATTCGGGGGAACCATGATCCGGTGAACAATACGATCCGTCTCTTCAACGTCGCCGATCACCTGGCCGGGGGAGACCCTTTCACCAGATCCTGTTTTGGGTTTGAAGGCCCAAGCCTTGTCGCGATTAAGAGCCGCTCCTGCTTTGCCTCGTCTGATAAAAGGCCCTGAATCCTGGTACATGACCGAAAGCGGCCTCTGGATTCCATCAAAAACATGGCCTACAATACCTGGTCCCAACTCGGTGAATAGGGGTAACCCCTGACCATGGACCGATGCTCCGGGCTTAAGACCGGTTGTATTTTCATAGACCTGGATCGTGGCCCGGTCTCCGTAAAGCTCGATCACCTCTCCCAGGAGCTTCTCTTCACCGATTACGACCATTTCGTTCATGGAGAATCCATAGGCCTGCCTGACTTTTATGACAGGGCCGTTAATCTCGTTGATAATGGCCTCTTTAACTTCTGCTTGTTTCCGTTCCAAAGATTTTTTTCCAGATTTGCCGTCGAATCTTATCTTCACGGCGTCTAAGCCGAGCTAAAAGGCTGTTGTCATAAAGCAAACGCCGATCGCCAGTATAAATCCGAGAACCTCCCTTGATCGAAGGTGAGGTCCTCAGCTCGATCTTTGCCGACAGCTCCCTGCCCAGAGCCTCTATCTTCTCTTTTACAAGTTCCAGATCGTCTTTTTTTATCTCGATAACGAATTCCTTGCCTGGAAGAGAGTGGATTCCTTCTCTTATGGTTGACAATAAGAAATCAGGATATTCCGGCTGATCGCTTATCTTTCTTAAGCGCAGCTCCAAGGCGCTGAAGATTTCCTGTATGAGCTGTTCTCGAAAGGCGATGATCCGCTTTTTGGCCTCAAGCTCAGCAGAGTCCACCAGCCGCTTGGCCTCCACGTAGGCCTCACTCCTTTGAGCAACAATCTTTTCCTGGAGCTCTTTTTCAGCCCGCCCCTGGGCTCCGGCAATAACTCTTTCGGCCTCGGCTTTGGCCCGTGTCACGATATTGTCCGCCTCTTTGCGGCCCTCGTCAAGAATGGCCCGACAAAAGAGTTCCATTTCACCCCAGATGGGCATATCTATCTCCTGAGAAGGGAAAGGATTCGTTCGGTGGCCTTCTTTTTCCCGGATACCGGCCCTTTGGTATCAGGAATCTCAAGGATAAGTGGACCACCATGCTCAAGGAGTATCCTGTCAATCACTCCCCGATTCTTTTCGGCCAGACGTTCTGTTATAAGGACAAGACCTATTTCTTTACGGTCTAAACTCTCCAGCAAGGGGAGAACCTCAGCTCCGGAATGCACGGCCTGACCCTCTATCCCGGCCAAGGCAAAGGCCAGGTAGGTTTCGGGATCTGCAAGGACAAACATCTTCATAGCTTCCCCAGAATCATGACGGCCACAATCAAGCCATAGATTGCGATCCCCTCGGCCAATCCGATGAATATCAAGGCGCGGCCGGCAAGCTCCGGTTTTTCACTCATAGCCCCCATAGCGGCTGAACCTACCACGGCCACGGCCAGGCCCGCACCCAACGCTGCCGCGCCAACAGCGATGGCCGCTGCCAGGTAGCCCCAGCCGACCGAAGAATTGCCCTGGGCTGCAACCTGTTCAGCAAAGGCCACAGCAGGAGAGAGCATAAGAGAAAAAAGCATCAGGATATACATGTGAAATTTCATATGTCCCTCCTTTTGAAGGCTTTGAAGACGAACATCACAACCTCCTTTCTTCTGAGCCGATTTCTCGATCAAAGGACCTAAATTTCTCGCCGCCACCTCTGAAAAACTTACTGAAGAATTCATAGTACTCCAGGCGCACCGCCTGAATCGAAACTACTAATCCTTCAAGAAGAATGATTACCACGTTGCCGACTGCGAGCACCAGCCAATAGAATATACCTCCACCTTTTTCGTGCGCCACGAGATCGGCAATGGAAAAGACGGCTATAAAAAGAGCCGCATGGGCCAAGGCAAAGGCCGCTACCCTGATAAAGGAAATCGTATTTGCCACGTAGCGAATGATACCATCAAAAAGCTCTACGATGGATTCCACAATCTCAGTGAAAAACCCCTCTTTCTTGACAACCTCTCCGATACGTTCTTTCTTGACCATTAGAAGATAAAGGGGGCGATGAAGGATGATGATTGTCATCAGCACGGCAGCCACCCACCCAAAAACGGTCAGCTCTGCCGGGACCAGTTTTCCTGTGATTAGATATTTCACGCCAAGCCCTACAAGCCCCCAGTAGAAAAGTCCTCCAGCCAAACCAGTAGTGCTGAGCAAGCTCTCGTATTCTCTTAACCTCAGGGCATTGATAAGATTCAACACGACCCCTAAACTCACCATGGCCACCCCTAAAGCGAGGACTACTTTTATAAAATAAGAGATATTGTCCATGGGTCTGAACCACACGGCCGGAATAACGTCTTCAAGCCCGAAGATGCTCCCATAGAGGAGGCCGAAAAGGGCTGAAACGATACCGCACTCCATAAGAATTATTCCGTAATCCACATACTTATAAAAACGCCGGAAGATGAGGTGGCCCAGAAAAAAGAGAACCGCGCCATGGCCGACATCACCGAACATCATGCCAAACATCAAAAGAAAGCTGAGGGCAAAAAAGATGGTCGGCTCCACCTCCTTGTAGCGCGGGGTCCCATAAAGACCGCTCAGCCTTTCAAAAGGGCTGATCAGCATTGGATTGTTAAAGAGGATCGGAATTCTTATGATCCCTTCTCGCACCTCTCTAACATCCTCAGGGTCCACTTTTTCAATGACCACCTGCCCCTGGGTGGCCTTGGTCAACTCTTCTTTAAGAGCTTCGAAAAGCCTTTCCGGAATCCAACCGGAAATAAGATAGCTCTTGTCTATCTTTCCAAAGTGCCGGCGGGCCGAGAGTATGTTTCGAGATTGAATGATTTTTTCCTTGAGAATCAAAAGTTCTGCCCCAAACTTCTTTTGAAAGATCTCCCTTTGCCGAGACAATTCTTTCTTTTTCTCTCCGAGTTTTGCGATTTCTGATCGGAGGTTTTCCATAATCTCTGCCGCAGTCCCTGAAACCTGGGTGGGGATTTCGATCTTTTCAAAAAAAGCGCCTCTTAGAGCTCTCTCAAAGATGGGCCAATCTCCTCTCAAACCAAAAACCAAGATAACGGCTCTTTGACCCAAAGTGCCAATATGGATAAAGGCACGATGAACTTCCAATAGGCTTTCCTGAAGCTTTTCGAGACCCCTGGCAGGCACCAGGCCAATCATCCAGTTCACAAACTGACAGCTCAGCAGGCGTGAAAGATCAAGATCAGGTGGCAAGAAGTCAAGTTTGTCTCGTAGTGTTTCTTTCTCAAGAAGCTTCTCTCTAGTGATTCTCAAATCGTTCATAACCGACTCAACTTCTTGTGTCACCTCGCCGAGACGTTCTCTGGTCTTAAAAATCTCTTTTTCGGGAATGATAAGCTCACTTAAAGCGATGGGTTCAGGGCGAATTTCCAGGGCTTCTAAAAGGACTTTGATTCCCTTAAAAAGCCCTTCAAACTCCTCGAGAAGATCCCCATCAGTCTCGGCCACGTATCCGAGATGGCCCAGATGGGTCTCCCCTATTCTTACCAAATGAAGCAACTTAAACCTGGCAAGCGTGGCCGTGGCAACAGATATGAACTGCGCTGGAACCTGAATCGTGATCCTGACTAGCCTTTCAGGCTTAAACACGAACGCCTCCTATTACCGGAAGACTTATGAATTCAAGGAACTCTTCTATCGGTTCCCCAAGATTCAATGCTGACACAAGACCGTCTAGAGCCTTTACCTCGATCTCCCTCAGAAGAAGATAAGATAGCTGCAATCTGATTTGAAAGGGGTCTTTCCGAAAGACTTCATAAAGCTGAACCAGGAACCATCTCTGGAAAAGGGGTTGAATCTCAGGCCAATCTTTGGCCTGCATCAGGGCTTCTCTATATGGCTGTGGCAAGGCCTCCAAGAATGATGTCAGGTCACGGCTTCTTGCGAGGGTCCCCAGATCCCGAATCCCGAGACGCTTTCCGCCCGGCAGGACATAGTTTATTATCTCTTCCGGTGAAAGACCGTAAGAATGGCGAAATCTGGCCAACCAACACAAATTCTCAGAGTCGATGAGTTCACCGATTAAGACCTCTGTTCCCTTGCGATCATGGCCGCCCAAGGACTTTAAAACCTCCACAATGTGCCCTAAAACGGTGATGTCAATGGCAACCTCTAAGGGAAAAAGCTTTCCCTGGGCTTTGAATTGAGGCAATGCATGAACTAAGGGCGAGCAAAAAATCGTCGATTTCAGAAGTTCGATGGCGCCAGGGATTTCTTGAAGCTGTAAAAGCCCTGCAACGGGGAAGCGGGAAAGACTCCCCAAATGATACAGGTAAAATCTTATCTCAGAAGGAGATTTTCCTTCCCAAATCCCACGCAGGATGGTTTTTAGGTTTTCTGCTTCATAACGCGAGAGAAGGGCCTTCAGCAGAGAAGAACTTTTCTTAGGAACCGCTTTTAAGAGTTTAGCATAGTCTCTGAAAAGTTCATCGTATAGAGCTAAAGATAAAACTTTGGCCTCAGGTTTTCCTTTGGGAAGATGGGATAAGGCCGCAGCATAGTCTGTGCCACTAAGGTACTTCAAGACGTCTTCCGGGTTCTTACACCTCAAAAGAAAGTGCCAGTCTTCAGCGCTTAAAAGCCTCCCTTTCAAGGCTCTGGTTTTGGCCTGCGCAAACGAATACTTAAGGACCCTGGCAATCAAGAGCCTATTACCTCCTTGAGAAGATCGTTCATTAGCTCTTCAAGGTGTTTTTTCTTCTTATCGCGCAGCCTTTCAAGATAGCGATCCGTTTCTTCCAAAACACCCTGAGCCTTTGACCGTGCTTCTGATAAGATGCTTTCTAACTCCTCTTTTCTTAATGCTGCAAGTTCATTCTCCTTCTGAGCAATGATTTCCTTTGCTTGTTGTTGAGCCCCAGCCAGTATATTTTGCGCTTCAATCTTTGCCGCCTCGACCTTTTTTTGGACGGCCTCATCAGAGTGGATTATTTTTTCTATCTCGGCTTTCATGAGAGGTGTTCACTCAAAAACGGCAACTGATTTCGACAGCGTTCTATTCATCCTTGCCAATTTATTTATATATTGAAATAGTTATAATATCCAGTAGCGAAATCAGCTAGTTATAGAATTATCTATAATAACAATAGGTTCTGCAATTAAATAACTGGGGTAAACTATGAGATACGCGCTTGATATTTAAATCCTCAATCCGAAATCCAAAATACTATAGCACACAGGCAAAAAAAATTGTATGAGATCAAGAAACTTGTCCTGTAGTACTGTTTTATGACAAGATCAGCCGGAGGCACAAAACTCAGACCTCAAAATATTCTTTTACTTTCAATAGGTTGCAAAAGCTCCGAGACGTCTAATCACAACATGCCCACAAGAACAATAAGAAATCTGCTCCTTAGCCCAAAAATCAGTCAACATGTGGTCAATTCCCTATTGGCCATATTTATTGGGGCAATTGGCGGCTTGGGAGCAATTGCGTTTCGGTTTCTAATAAAGTTCTTCCAGAATATTTTTTATCAGAATCCAAATGATTTTCTTACCTTCTGTCATACTGTTCCTTTTTACCTTAAAATTCTTATACCTGCTCTAGGAGGGGCTGTAGTTGGGCCTATCATCTATTTTTTCGCTAAGGAAGCAAAAGGTCATGGCGTGCCTGAAGTAATGGAGGCACTGGTCCTGAAAGGAGGGCGGATCAGGGCAAGATTGACTTTTCTAAAGATGCTCGTTTCGGCTATCTGTATAGGTTCTGGCAGTTCAGTGGGCAGAGAAGGTCCTATCGTAATGATAGGCTCCTCTGCCGGTTCTATCGTAGGTCAATTTCTCAAGGCCTCGCAAAAGAGGTTAAGGACACTGGTTGGTTGTGGGGCGGCAGCAGGTATTGCAGCCACCTTTAACGCCCCTATTGCTGGAGTCCTATTTGCTGTGGAGATTTTGTTAAACGATTTCCGATTAGAAAAATTCACTCCCATCGTTCTTTCCTCAGTTACTGCTACAGCCATCGCCCGCCATTATTATGGAGATTTCCCGGCCCTCAAAGCACCCCCATACCATTTAATAAATCCAACTGAATTCGGATTTTATATCTTGTTAGGTATTATAGCTGGTTTTATTAGTATTCTGTTTATAGAAGCATTATATAGAACTGAAGATGTTTTTGATGCATTACCGATTCCAGAATATTTATGCCCTCTCTTAGGTGGTGCCATATTAGGCATTATTTTAGTTTTCTTGCCTCATGTTTTTGGCGTAGGCTATGGAACTATAAATCTGGCCCTTACCAATAGTTTATCCTGGAAGATACTTCTCTTATTAGTCTTCATAAAAATATTAACCACTTCTATCATTTTAGGTTCTGGGCAATCTGGAGGTATATTTGCCCCTTCGCTATTTATTGGCGCTATGACTGGAGGCGCCTTTGGTTATGCTATCCATCAACTTTTGCCAAATATTACGGCTAGTTCAGGGGCATATGCCTTAGTAGGTATGGGGGCAGTAGTGGCTGGCACGACCCATGGTCCTATCACGGCGATTCTTATTATTTTTGAACTCACCGGAGATTATATGATTATCCTCCCTCTGATGGTCTCTTGTATTATCAGTACATTTATCACTACTACTTTGAAGGATGGCTCTATTTACACCATCAAACTCAAACGCAGAGGATTAGATATACATATGGGCCTTGACCAGACAATTTTGCAATCTTTCAGGGTAAAGGATGCAATGGCAAGGGACTTTCAGACAATTTCAGAACAGGCGAATTTAGAGGAAATTATAGACATATTTGGTGAGAGTAAGCATTCCTATTCACTGGTGATAAATCTCCGAAAGGAGCTTACCGGTATCATTTCATCTCATGATGTCAGAAAAACCCTATACGAGAAAAAGGAAACCGTAAAGGCCATAGATATCGCTGCCAAAAAAATCGTCTCTGTGACTCCAGACGATACCCTTCAGGATGCTTTAAAAAAGCTTGGCACGATAGGCGTTTCTCAACTGCCGGTAGTGGCAGAAGAAGGCTCTAAAAGAATTTTAGGCGTAGTTAGCGCGAAAGACATCATTTCCTTTTATGAAAGGGCATTATTAAAACGATCGTTAACGTAGATGATTCATGGCATTGGGGTCGATGACTGGCAGCATCATAAGCATTTCAGGCTGGAGAGATCGATGGCTGTGGAATTCGAACGTCCGCAATCAGAATGCCTTTTGCCTTGTATTCCTGAATGACGGCAACAGTGCCTGCCGGCGCGCTGGCTGGGGCCATTGCGCCAAAAATGATCGACAAGGGCAGATCGCGGGTCAAAAGATATACAGCGATGAGAACCACAAAAAAGGCCCCCAAAGATTCCGCAAAGATAATGGAGATGATACCTGATCCGAGGCGCTTCAGAGAGGACAGGCTGAGTTCCGAACCAATAGTCAAGGCGACAAACCCCAGGGCGATCTCCGTTAAGAATGACAGGCGTTGACTCATGGGTTCGTCGATAAGGCTCAGTATTGACGGCCCGAGGATGACGCCAAAAATCATATAGCCGATAAGTGACGGTAGGCGGATGCGCTGGGCAACATGGCCCATATAGAACCCGACAATTACAGCTATCCCCAGGAGCGTGAACGCAGAAACATGTAGAAAGGAAAGGTCTATTTTCATCGGCAAAATGTCTTCTGTTTCCCCGTTATTTCCCTCGCACGCGCACTCAGCCAACTGGTCGAGTAAATCGGTGTGAATCCGAAGTCCGGAATACACTTTGTCCACATACTATTGTTTTTCCGTCAACATAATCCCCTTGTTGGCCAAGAAGAACACTGGTATTGAAATCACCTCCATTACAACCACAAACAGAATCAAATGGCTAGCGGAAAAATCCTGCAGATCTCATTACGCACGGCGCCAACGCCCCTTTGTTACAAAGACTCCGCCTGCTGGCGGTAATCGAGGAGTTCAGCCCTGATTTTCTCAATGACTGACAGCCGGCCCGAGAGGTTTGTGAGGGTCTGAGAGACTTCCTGCTTGTTCTGATCGTTGAAACATTCGACAACACCTTTAGTCTCCTGGCCAAAACGAAGGATGGTAACGATGGATGTCAAAGGCACAATGGCCGTGGGCACAATTTCAGCGCCCAACAGGGCGTTAATTATTGAAAAGATCCTTGACTTGGCGGGAATGTATCTCCAGAGTACAAAAGAAGACGATGACAGGGTATATTCCATTGAAGAAGTTTTTCCTGATTTCCATATAGGTCATGTATTGCGCGGTCTTCGTTCCCGTGAAGGATTGACGCAGAAACAGCTTGGGGAAAAGATCGGAGCCAGGCCAACTCATATCTCTGAAATGGAGAACGGCAAGCGTCCCATAGGTAAGGGGATGGCAAAGCGTTTAGCGAAGGCTTTGTGGTAGGGCCAATATTAGCCCATATTTCGGGATCACTTTTATGGATATCAGTAACGAAGCCTGGCCCGACCCGTTTTCCCCATTATGGAATCAGGCCTAATTCTTTTCGTCCATAATCAAAGCTTCAATCTGGCAAGACTAATTCCCCTTTGAGAACCATTAGGTTGACCCGATGTTCTGTTGATTTTTTTTGATACATTCAACTATTCCAACTGCGAAGCGAGGCAGAGCTATTTCGAGCCAGCGTCATTGTTTCTGATCCCATCTGACATTGAAGACAAATCGCTGGCCTGGTTTTTGGTTTTGCCAGATGTAATCCCAGATAGCTTCTGGACAATGGCCGAAAACCCCAGGTTACCAGGGTGCCAACTAAAACCAATATGCCCAGCAGAAGAGCGATTCTGCCTCCGGTGGCTCTGGCCCACTCGATTCTCTCTCCTGCACAGTAGCCAAGCCCAACAAACAATAGGACCTGAATTGCCACACCTAGTCCATCTACAACCACGAACCGTAGCCATGGATAACGCGCCGCCCCTGCAACTATATAGGCGACTGCACGTAGGCCAAAGGTAAAGCGGGCCAGAAAGAGCACCAGGCCGCCCCGGCATGCCAACGCCCTCTGGTATCTGTTAAGTCGTTTTTCGGCCAGATAGCGTGTTAACAACGCTGATATGGCAGGGCGGCTAAAGATCCAGCGTGCAACGGCAAAAAGGAGTAGATCCCCGGAGAGTATAGCTAAGAACCACAAGCAGGGACTGAGTATAGTCGGGCACACCTGTTTGTGGATGGCGTATCCCCCGCCCAACAGGACGGGATTTTCCGGAATAGGTACTCCCAGCCCCCCTAAAAAAAGCGTTAGGGCGATGACCCAGATGACAGACCGTACATTCATTCTTGGGGCGAAGCCCCTGAGTTCCTTATCACCGTATTACATGCCCAGCTCTTTCAAGATGCCTCCTGCCAAGCAATCCCTGCTCAAATTCGAATACTTTATAGGCTACCAATTTGATAGCATCATTAAATCCAAACCAGACCAGGCATATCCCCACACAAAGAGTGAGAGTTTCCAGCCTATGGGCGGGAGGATGATGCCATAAACAACAATGAGAGTCGCAATTGACTGAGTACCGACAATAGCCAGAAAAAGCGGCTTGGCCGGCCGGATGGACCAGAAAGGGCCCCTTGTCCTGGCAACAAACAGTGTCATATGACCCGCCACGGAGAGATTTAGGTGGTGGTTGCAGCTCAATCTTCTTGCCTCCTCTTTTAACCTCACGGGTGAGAAGATTCATGGAAAGATCAGCGACTGTGAGACCAGTAGCCTCGGAAGCCCTGCTGGCCCTGCGTATCAAGGCCTGCACGCGGGCCAGAAGCTCGGAGAACGAAAAAGGCTTGGTCAGATAGTCGTCACTCCCTGTTTGAAGCCCTTTGATGCGATCATCTACACCCCGTTTGGCGCTCAATATGATGACAGGTGTATTGATCTTTTCCCGCCGTAGGTCTCCGATAAGACTCAGCCCGTCTAACTTGGGCAACATGATATCAATGATAGCCGCATCGTATGGCTCTGTTAGCGCCAGATGGAGCCCGTCCTGACCATCTCCCGTATGGTCCACGGCAAAACCTGCCTCTTTCAGCCCCTTTAAAATAAAGGAGGCAGTCTTCAGATCATCTTCAACCAGGAGTATGCGCATAAGGAAGTTGCCTTTATTGGTACCCGCCTTGTATCATACTTTTCTGTACTGGACAAAACCGGAAGAGGGCCCAAAAATTTCCCTTCATTAGGCACCAGTTATTTGATGTGCCCTCTCTGGTCGCCATGCTGAGTCGCACAAACTATAATCGCATAGGCCAGATGCAGCACAAGGTCTATAGATGGAGTAGCAGAGTTGCGATCTGGAAGTAGAAAAACACGCTTAGGATATCGGTAAAGGTTGTGACAAAAGGTCCGGTAGCAACAGCGGGATCAATACCAAAACGGTGAAACGCTAAGGGGAGACATGACGCTAGTGTAGCGGCCACCGTCATAGAACATATCATGGCAAATCCCACCACCAATCCGAGTTCCCACAGTCCAAATCCATATCTGAACTGTGCAAACAATGAAAGCATCACACCATAGAAAAAGCCCAGACAGAACCCAACAGTGAGCTCTTTGAGGATGACACGCCATATTTGGCTGATATTGATCCGGCCAGTCGCCAGACCTCGCATTACACTGGCCGAAGTTTGCGTCCCCACGTTACCACCCATGCCCATAATGATCGGCATAAAGGCGGCCAGGTAAACGAGCTTATTTAGGCTTTGCTGAAAATGGCCAACAACATAACAGGCGATAATACCCCCGATCCAACTGGCCAGGAGCCATGGCAAACGTTTGCGGATGCTCTTAAAGATGGTCTGTGTTTCGATATATTCTACATCTCCGCTGATCCCGGCCATTTTAAAGATATCCTCTGTAGCTTCCTCGCGGACAATATCAATGATATCATCTACCGTGACGATTCCAACCAATATATTGTTCTCGTCTACCACAGGCACCGCCAGAACATTATAATGGGCAACGATTCTGGCTACTTCTTCCTGATCCGTATTGGTCTGGACGCTCACCGCATCTGTGGTCATGATAGACTTCAGTTTTGTGGCAGGCGGGACAATGACCAACTGTCTCAAAGATACGACACCTACAAGACGGCCGTGATCATCAACCACATACAGATAGAATGGCATCTCGATATCGACGTACTCTTTCTGCAACGCCTCGACGGCCTCTTTTGCCGTTGTCTCTTCCTTTAAGGCAATAAAGTCCGCGACCATGATGCCGCCAGCCGTTTCCGGTTCATAGCCGAGCAGCTCCTCAATCTCCCCAGAGTCTTCCTTTGTCATATGATCCAGGAGCGCCTTGGCTCGTTCACCAGAGAGATTACCGAGGATGTCGGCCACATCATCGTTGGGCACCCGTTCAAGTATCTGTGCGACTTTCTCGGCCGGCATGTCTCCGATCAGCCTTAAAACTATTTCTTGTTCAAGCTCACTGAAGAGCATGGCCTTTTGTTCAACACTGGCGAAGAGGTCAAAGAGGACTTTCTGCTCGCTCAATGTGAGAAACCGGTACACGGCGGCAAGGTCTGCCGCGTGGGTTTTGTTGACAATCTTGCGGAGGCGTGCGGTGGCTCTTCGTCTAAGGAGTCGTTTTATGGTGTCCGAGAGAATTCTAGTTCGGTCGAGGGGCAAATATTGCTGCTTCCGGGGCTAGCGCCGACCTTCCAGGCGTGAAGTCATTATGGTCATGATACAGACAGATCCAATCATTCTCAGTAAGCCCCGGCGATCTCAGGAAAAAGGGCCTGGCAATCTCTTTGTGCCTATTTGAAGTCCTTGATGCGCCTGATATCTTGAGGCTTGCCGAGCATGATAAGAACGTCACTGTCTTTTATAACAAAATCGGCCGGAGGCACAAGAACGAAGTTTTCCGGAACAAGCTCCTTGATTGCAATCACATGGACGTTGTATTTTGCCCGTAGGTCCAGGACCTTGAGGGATTTGCCGACAAATGCCTGTGGAGGAGCTATTTGCATCAGGTTGTAGTCCTCTGATAAAAGGATGAAATCCATGATGTTCGGCGTGGATAAGTTCCGGGCTACCTTAATGGCCATGGCCTTTTCCGGGAATATGATTTCCGCAGCGCCTACCTTTTCCAAAACCCTACCGTGGTCTTCGTTCAGCGCCTTAGCCAATATTTTCTTGACACCGAACTCATGCAGATGAAGCGTGAGCAATATGCTGGCGCTTATCGCTTCACCAGTGCTGATTATCGCGGCATCCACATCCTCAAGCCCTAGGGCTTTTAGTCGCTCTTTGTCCATGACATCCATGACAATGGCTTGAGAACAAAAAGGTTCGATTTCCTGGACGCGGTTCCGATCTTTGTCAATGACAATCACTTCGTGGCCATCCTCAAAGAGCGTTTTGGCCACGTGAAAGCCAAAATGGCCTACACCAATTACTGCAAATCGTTTCATTTTCCTTTCCTTTAACCGATCATGATGTTTTCTTCGGCGTATTCTATGCCGTTTCTTGCTTCCGCGCCTGCGATAACATAAGAAAACGCGAGCACTCCAACCCTGCCAATGAGCATCATGAGAATGATCAAAACCTTTCCCCAGCCATTTATCCTGGCGGTGGCCCCCATGGATAGTCCCACGGTTCCAAAGGCAGAGACTACTTCGAATAAGTATTCCAGAAACTGTCCTCTGTTTGTCCCCGTGGCCGGGGCGCTTTGCTGTGTGAACAGCAGCAAGGCAAAAATAGTGGCTGCCAGACCGATAGCCAGAACGAAGAGAGACATGGTTCTGGTGACCGTTTCTCTGGGAATACTTTTCTTGAACATATTAACGCGGATTTTCCTGCGCAAACGGCTCCAGATCAACGCCCCCAGAACAGCCAAAGTGGTGGTTTTTACCCCACCGCCGCAAGAACCAGGAGAGGCGCCGATGAACATAAGAAAAACCGTGAAACACAACGTGACATTGCTCAAGGCTGCCATGTCCACGGTGTTGAAGCCGGCTGTCCGGGCCGTGACCGATTGAAACAGAGCGGCTAACAGGCTTTCTGCGAAAGAACAATCTCTGAGAGAGGCACTGTGTTCTGCTACCCCAAAAATAGCCATTCCGAAGATTATGAGAATGCAAGTCGTAAGCAGGACTGTTTTGGTTTGAACTGAAAATTTGACGTGGCCTTCTAGACGGGCGCCCGTTTTGCTGAAGATTTCGTAGATCACAGGAAAGCCGATTCCACCGAGTATGATCAAGCCGCAGACCGTAAAGTTCAATAACAAGGCCCCCCGGTAGTCCATGAAGCTATTGCTGAACAAGGCAAACCCTGCGTTGCAGAAGGCAGAGACAGAGTGGAAGATCGCCATGTACGCAGCTTGGCTAAAGGGATATTCTCCGGTCCAGTGTATGAAAAGCAGTAATGCTCCCACCAGTTCCACAACAGCAGTGAAAGAAAAGATTGCACTCACCAGGCGGTAGATGTCCTCCCTGGGCATATGGGCAAAGGTCTCCTGCATGACCATCCGCTGCCGGAAGGCCACCTTCTTGCCAATTGAGAGGAAAAAGAACACCGAAAACGTCATAATACCCAATCCACCCAACTGGATGAGCACCAGAATGATGCCCTGACCGAACAGGCTAAAATAGGTCCCCGTGTCCGCGACCACGAGCCCGGTAACACAAAGGGCAGATGTGGCAGTAAACAGTGCATCAATGAAGGAAATTGATCCTGAAACTGTGGCTTGAGGCATCAACAACAGGCACGTCCCCAGACCAATGGCTGCCACGTAGCTCAACAATAAGAGTGTGGCCGGATGGGCCTTTCTGAATTGCTTCAAGAAAAAGTTCATGGTCCTATGGATTACCTTGGATTTCGAAAATACTCGCAGTTGATATGATTATTGGTTTCACAATATTGTCTTAGGCGATAGGGCCCTATGACCAGCCGGTTGCGGTAGGCGCCGCAGTACAGTATTTCCTTATCGCGGCTGATGGGAAAATAATTGATATAGGGGCAGACCTCCGAAAGAATCCTGTCAATCTTATATTTTTCAGACGGACTTAAGGAAAACGTCTCCAGGCGACTTTGCAGGGCACTATCCTTTGGGTCAGAAATCATTACATATTCCACCCCGGCATTCTCAAGACGTTCCAGTAAGTCCCTGTGTTTTGAGGGTAGAACACACAGAAGCCCGACCTGCATGGTGTGGCGGTTTCTTTTCAACACAGCACAGAGCTCGATCATGTCGTCACACCCCTTCAGAAAGACCGGATCAAACATAATGACAATGAGATCATACTCTTTATCGGTTGCTTCATGAAGGCAGGCCACGGGACTGGCAACCACGGTCGTCGCTTCAAGGGCATCTCCAATTGGACTTGTCCCTGATCTGTAGGTTAGGATTTTGCTTTTCATGGCATCTACTTGCAGTAATTCGTGATTTACTCTTGTTCATTTCACAGAAGCAGTAATGATGCCAATAAAATAATAGGGCGTAAAAACAATAGGTTGGCTAGTGTAATGGGGGGCTGGACAGTTTCCTAGAACGGAAAATCTTGCAAGATGCAACAAATCCAACTTGCAAAATGCAAGGAATCAGTCCAGTTGATACTTTTTGCGTTTGCGCCAGAGCGTGGCCGGGTCAATACCAAGGACTTGTGCCGCCTCTTCCATGGATTGGGTGTGTAGAAGCACCTCTTTGATGTGAGCCTTTTCCAGTTCAGAGAGGGGCCGCAGTTTTTGATCCGAGTCTTTTCCGGGTGTGTAGTCCACTATGTGGGCTGGAAGGTCCTCGGGTGTAAGGTGGTCCTGACGGCTCAGAATCGTTCCTCTTTCAATGACATTGATCAGTTCACGAATATTTCCAGGCCATGGATAAAACTGTAGAATTTCAATGGCTTTGCCATCAATTCCATTGACGTCTCTATTGTTTTCCTTTGAAAACTTCTTCAGATAGTGCTCTGCCAAGAGTCTAACGTCCTCGGGACGTTCACGCAGAGGGGGCATGAAAATTTCCACCACGTTGAGCCTATAATAAAGATCGTGGCGAAAGAGCTTTTCCTCAACAAGCTCCTCAAGGTCACGATTGGAGGCCGCAATGACACGTGTGTCAACTTGCAGAACTTTTGTGTCTCCCAGCTTCTCAATCTCCCTGTATTGCAAAAAATGCAGAAGCTTCGCCTGAATCTCAGGCGACATATCTGCAACCTCATCCAGGAACACCGTCCCACCGTCGGCCGTTTTTAGCTTGCCCACTTTATCGCGTATGGCCCCGGTGAAGGCCCCTTTCACGTGGCCAAAAAGGTCGCTTTCCAACAGCCTTTCCTGTAACGCAGTACAATCGACCGTGACAAAGGGGCCATCTTTTCTCGGACTCCAGCCGTGTATCAGGCGCGCAAGGACTCCCTTACCCGTGCCGCTCTCTCCGCTAATCAACACACTGGCATTCGAGTCGGCCACTTGCCGGGCCGTCTTGAGCGTGGCGCGCACTGTTCTGTTCCTGGTGATAAAATCACCCTCTCGCTCGACGCCAATGAGTTTTTCCTTTAGGGTCTCAACCTCCGACTCAAGTTGGTGGACCTTTGCGATCTTTTCCAGCAGATGAGTTATCTGCGATGGTGTAAATGGTTTGGGGAGGTAATCAAAGGCCCCCATCTTAACGGCGTCGACCGCTGTATCGATGGTGGCGTAAGCGGTAATGATGACTACAAAGGTCTTGATTTGAGTGGCAACGATCTCTTTGAGGACCTCCAAGCCATCCATGTCCGGGAGTTTGAGGTCCAGGAGCACAATACTTGGTTTCACCTGTTTAAATACTTCGACTGCCTCGCGGCCCGCCCCGGCCGTCACGGGCTCCATCCCCATGTCTTCCAGGTGAATTCGCAGGGTAGTCAAGATGTTCTTGTCGTCATCAACGACTAGCACTCTCTTCATTGACGTCCTCTGTCTCGGTCGGTATCCAGAAAGTAAAGGTTGTGCCCCTGCCGATCTTGCTGGTTACGCTGATATCCCCCCCGTGCTGTTCTATGATCTCCTTAACAATGGCCAGCCCCAAGCCGATGGCGCCCATTTCTTCCCGCTCTGAAAACTGTGTAAAGCGATCAAAGATCTTTGGCAGGTATTTCTCATCAATGCCGACTCCTGTATCGGAACATTGGAAATAGCACCTGCTTCCGCGCTTTTCCACCCGCAGTGCAACGCGACCTCCCCTGTCTGTATATCGTATGGCATTGCCTACCAAATTGGTGACAACCCAGGGGAACCTGAAGGAATCGATGGCAATAGGCGCAAGCCCGGGTTCGAACTCCATCTCCAGATTGATACCCTTTTCCTTGGCTTGGTAAAGAAGCGGTTTGAGGCTTCCATTCACCACCTCTTCTATGTTCAGTACTTCTTTGGTTTTTGGTTTTGCCATCCGGCCCAGTCTTGAAATATCAACGAGTTCATTGATCAGCGCCGATAGTCTGGCCAAGTCTTCCTTTGCAGTTTCAATCAATTGCCCATACTTTCCGCCAAATAATGCGGGCGCTTTGTCCGCAAGAATCCCAACGCTCATCGAAAGCGAAGTCATGGGAGTCTTAAGCTGATGGGAAAGATCGGCTATAAAACGAGCCTTGGCCTGCTCGGCTCGGCGAGCCTTTGACTTTTCAGCAGCTTTAAGACGCTGAAAGAGCCTGTTGAATTCTGATGTCAAAAACCCGATCTCATCCCGAGTAGTAATGGAAAGCTGGGGATAATCGCCTCGACCCTCTTTAACACCGGCAAGGCCCTGAGCCAAGCGGATCAGGGGGCGTGAAATCTTTGTTGACAGTATGTAACTTAGGATTGCGGTGAAAACGATAGCAGTAATAAGTAAGGTCATGGAATAGTGTAAAGCCTGTTTGGCGACTTTCTTGGTTTCCGCCTCGGCGTCTTTCATTGCCTTCTCGTTTATTAAAATCAGGGCATTCAGGTCTGCATAGAGAGCAGTATTTGAGGCAATAAGGTCAGGGTATAACTCGTTTCGTCCTATTTTTTCATTTTCGGCATTGAATAGAGTTTCGAAAATAAGATCGTATTGGGCGTACTTAGCAAGTAAATCGTCAATAATGTGCTCTTCACCTGATTCAGTAATATTATCTTTGCAGATTTTGAGAAGCCCTGAAATTTTTTCATCCAAAGCAAGGTCTCGCGAGCCTGTTTTCTTGTCCAACAACAAAGTGTCAAGGACGAGACCTTGCCGGGCCTCCAGGTGCTGCCTGATCTGATGGGCCGCCTGAATACTTCTATAGTTTTTAGAAAGAATCAGCTTAGCGGAACGCCCAAGAGAGCCTAAATGAACGTAATCCAGATATATGACAAAGACCAAGAGGGATGCTGGGATAACAATACCGCAAAAGATCTTTGTCTTTATTGAAAACCTTATGCTCATGGCCGATTCTATGGCGCGCCCACCGTCATGACCAACGGTGGCATGGTGCCTAGATGATTCATCGAAAAGGCTCCGCTTGCTTGACCGAGAAGAACGCTGGAACTGAAATTACTTCCATTACAACCACAAACAGGATCAAATGGCTAGTGGAAAATTATGCAGCAGTCCCGTCAGTGCACTTCCAAGAAACCACGATGTCCGAACTTGCGTAGTATAACGCGCAGGTGAGCAGCGGCGGATTATTGCCTTTAAAAACGGCGGGAAAATAAACGTAGATTTGTGATTGAAAAAAAATAGAAATGCTCAAGGCGCGAAATAAAAGCCGTCTGCCCCACTTTCTGGTTAGACAAATCAATATATATTAAATATCGCAGGAAGAACCTTTAGTTCATGAAGTTCTTCAATGATTTCAAGGATGCCGATGAACCATATAAACCAGAGAGCACTGAACATGTGCCTTTTTAAAATTACCGCTTTTACGATATATTCTTCTGGTTCCGTTAGATAGGAGATTTTTGGAAAAAATCTTGGTACTTTTTTAGAATACATTTCAAATTCATTTTCATGCAATTTTTCCAGTTCTGCTTCCTCACTCTTAATTACAAGTGGATAATACGCCACAAAGCCAATTAAAATAAAAACTGGTATTACAAAAGTCTCAGAAGCAAATCCAACGCCCAGCGCACCGAACAGGCTGAAAAAATATAGCGGGTTCCTACACATGGAATATGGACCTTGTGTAACTAAATGGTCTGTCTTGTAACCTGCAATATAGACAGAGCACCATAATCTGCCTAAAGAAGCAATACCAACCAGAACGGCACCCAAAAGAAACAGAACGGTGGTTACAAATGGTGCCTTATCTTCCCATAGGCTTCTGGAAACACAAATTAACACAACTAACAAAACAGCAAATATTTGAGAAATATGAATCCGCAATTTTTCAACCATCTGATATAATCCTTCCTGTCTGACAGTCTTATGACAGTGACCGTGTTCAGTTGCCCAGAGAGATGCGGTACAAGAATCAGAGACGGCGCAGCAGGGGTGCGATTTTGGAGTAGAAAAACACACTCATGACATCGGCAAAGGTTGTGACAAAGGTCCGGCAATGTTCCCAGGTCATAACCCCAAAGCGAAAAGTGCCCCTCCTGCTGCGATCCCAAAGGCAAGATTAAATACTTTAAGAAAACACGAAAGAGGTGCTTCTTGACTATGTGGTCCCAAATGTGAACGTGCAGGTAATGTTCAGAGCAAACCGCAGCAATATATAAGGAGCACATTGAAAGACCTATAAAGGTAATGCGTTTCCAGTTCCAGTGGGTTGGGCCAAGAGTTCCCAGTAAAACCAACACGAGAAAGGAGCCTATGAAGGCAAGAAGCAGAAAACGGGTAAAGGAAAGCGACCGAACATTTTGAATCATATTTTTAGGCTTAAAAATGTCGCCAGCCCTAACCGAATCTTCATCTCCCGGAACGCACTCTTCACACTGGTGCTCAAGACAAGATTCACATGGAACAATCCCAATCATCCCAATGATTTTGTCGCTTACCAAGGCAAAAAAGATCCCCAAGAAAAATAGTAATCCGAAAAGCACCAAGGCTGTACCCGGAAACTGGGTTAGCATGACAAAGGCTTCGTCCCCGGAAGTCGCTATCATTCCACCCACTATTGCACCGAAACTGATTATGCCATGCACATAGAGGCTTACGTTCATAAAAGCGCCCAGACAACCCGGGGTGGAACCGAGAAAAGAGGCCAGAGTGTACTGCCGCCACAGACCTCCTTGCATGATCGCGGTCATTCGCCTTTCGCTCACCGTATCAATAAAATCGACCAAAAGCATCATCACAAAGACAAAGACGGTGATCATAAGGGAATGTTTGAAGATAGAGAGGATTTCCATCTGTTTTGCGCCTCCTTAGAAACCCACATTTCAATTCGCAATTCTACGAGCCAGCAGTATTTCCAGTTGACCAAATATCCCTTTTCCCTTCTCTGATCTTGCACCGGTGGTTGCAAAGATTACAGCGGACGTCGCCTTCCGGAAGGGGTGTGTAGAACATCGTCTCTTTCATCTTTACGCCCCCGCTATGATCTTTGCGACAACTTGGTTGAATGCTCTGGTTACCTCTGAATCCGGATATTTTTCCATGTACGATTCCCCCGCGTCAGCACACTTTACCATTTTAGCGTCCAGGGGGATTCGACCCAAGAAAGGGATATCCATGGCCGTGGCCGTTCTGGAACCGCCTCCGCTACCGAACAAGTCTATCGCCTTCCCGCAGTAGGGGCACACAAAACCGCTCATGTTTTCTATCAATCCGAGGACCTGCATCTTAACGGTTTTGCAAAAATTGATCGATTTCCTGACGTCATCCAAAGACATCTCCTGGGGCATGGTCACAATGATCGCTTTGGCATCCGGGATGGTTTGCGCAACGGTGAGTGGCTCATCTCCCGTTCCAGGCGGCGAATCGAGGATGAGATAATCCAACTTTCCCCATTGTACGCCGGAGATAAACTGCCGGATGACTTGCAGCTTCAAAGGCCCCCGCCATATCACGGCCTTATCCGGATCTCCGGCCATTGATCCAACGGAGACCACTTCCAGGTTGTCTGAATAAGGCTTGGGTCTTATTCGCCCGTCAACACTCGCCTCAAGAACCCCCTTGAGACCCAGTATTCTGGGAATGTCAGGGCCATGGAGATCTACATCCATAAGGCCCACTCTGGCCCCCTGCCTTGAAAGGGCCATGGCCAAATTAGCGGCAACGCTTGTCTTGCCAACACCCCCTTTGCCGCTCATGACCATGACTTTGTGTTTGACTAAAGACAAGGAGTCTTTGATGATCTGATCTTGTGCGGCCATGGCCGCCTGCCGTTCAGATAAAGGGCGGTCGCCTTTCTTTTTCTTGCTAATATGGAGAGTCTTGGCCATGTGAAAACCTCCTATGTTCGTAGTCTGTCAAAAAATCTCTACGAGTTATGCAAACGGTGACATTGGTTGGCCTGGTTGCAAACTGCTGCCGTCCGCTGCCTTAGCCTTTCAAGATGTGCTCGACCTTGTGCCATATTCCCTTAATGGCATTAGATACACTGCCAATGGTGGGTATCTTAAAGAATGCAGCCAACCCTACCGAACTGCGTTCGCGAGATATACCCCTTTGCGGTCTCTGCGGTGAAGTATTACGAAAAGGTTTGCTCCCATAGCACATTTCTGATATAAACACGCCACTTATTGTGGATGAAAGGACAACCGCCACCTATAGAGGCAAGGAGGTGTTCCAACATGGTGTCGATCCTTGAAAAGGGCGGTGGAACATTCAAAGGCATCAAACTACTCCTATGCGAGAATCCCCTGGCGCCCATCCAGGAGGCTGTTGTGGCCGCACAGGCGGAGCTGCCGCAAAGCAACTACTACACCGAGCCCTATTCTGAGCCCTTGCGCCGGCTTATTAGCGAGCGCCTCGGCGTGCCCGACAGGCTGGTCCACATCAATGCGGGTTCGGAGCTCATCCTGCGTCAACTTTTCGACCGTTTCGGACAGCGGGTTCACCTATTGACGCCTACGTATCCCTTGTTTCCTGAGATCGCTCAGCAATACACGGAGACCCGTCTCCCTGCCGAGGACAACTTCGCCTTCGACTTGGAGGATTTGGGTCTGCCGGAGAAGACCACGCTGGCTGTGATCGTCAATCCCAACAATCCCACCGGCGGCACGTTTGACATGTCAGCCCTACCAGGCCTCCTTACGAGACAGCCGGATACCTGGTTCCTGGTCGATGAGGCGTTCATCGGTCTAGCTGGCGAATCGGTTGCCCATCTCGTACCCAGGTACCCGAACCTGATCGTGACACGTACGTTCTCCAAGGCGCACAGCCTTGCGGGCTTCCGGGTAGGGTACGTTATCGTCCCTGAGAGGCTGGCCAACGACCTCAACAGCCGCAACGACGCATATCCACTGGCTCGTCCTAGCCAGGCCGCTGCATTAGCCACACTACAGCACGAGGACAAGATCCGGGACCGGGCAACCAAGCTGCGCGGCTGGACCGAGCAGCTCGCCGGCGAGTTGCAGGCGCTTGGCGTTCGCACCTTTCCAACCGAGACGTACTTTTTCCTCGCGGATTTCGCCCCCCACGGCGCCACCGAGCTGGCCGAAAGGCTGCGGGAACGGGGCATTTTTATCAAACCGTTAAAGGACCCCACCCTGGGACCCGGTTTCATGCGGGTGACAACGGCGTTGCCGGAAGATAACGCACGCGTCGTCCGGACTCTGAGAGAGCTGCTTTAGGTGCGTTGAAGACCCAGCGCGCCTCTAAGGCTGCCTTATTTCAGTGTTCAACCTGCGTATTCTTTCAATGGTCTCATCTCAAAACCAGGCAAGCTCTATTGCTTCTCCAATGTCGAGTTCTCAATCTCAAAGGCTGGCCCTTTTACTGTTTCGAACATCTTTCCTGAATAATATAAATAGTCCCGCAATTATCATCAAGAGGCTCAATATCTGCCCTATGGTAAAAAAAGCAGCAATAAAGCCGAGTTGAGGATCAGGCTCTCTGAAAAACTCGATCATGAACCTTGCGACCCCATAGAGTATTACAAATAATGCCGTCAGGTTGCCTTTTGTCGTTATCCTGTCTTTTAAAAGCCATAATATAGTAAAAAGGACTACTCCTTCAAAGAAGGACTCATATAGCTGTGATGGATGTCTCGGCAACCCTCCCCCATCAGGGAAACCCATTGCCCAAGGAACATTAGTAACTTTTCCATAAAGTTCACCATTGATAAAATTGCCAATTCTGCCGAGTCCCAGACCTATTGGCGCTGTAACTACTATCAGGTCTCCTAATAACCAGAAGTCAATATTTCTGTTTTTCGCTATATATTTTCCTGCAATCAAGGCTCCAATCAGACCGCCATGAAAGGACATCCCCCCATGCCATACAGCTATGATCTCAAGTGGGTTTTTTACGTATTCAAAAAAGTCATAAAAGATGACATAACCTAATCTCGCACCCAACATCAGACCAAGAATCAGATAAAAGTAGATATCACCAATTATTGGCTTTTCTATCGGCAATTTCTTTTTCTTAATCTGGTATTTTACTAAAAGATATGAGCTAAAAAAGCCCATGATGTACATAAAAGCATACCACCTCACCTGTAAAGGGCCTATTTTAATTATGTAAGGTTTTATATCAGGATAAGATATCATGCAAATAAACAAGAACTCCTGAACAGTCTGAGCTTTTTAAACCCTCTATTGATATTTTTTCGATCCATCGTTTGTCTATGTCATAAATCGCAATATTTTTCAACGAGGTGGAAAAAACCCAGGATTCCAATATTCCATTATTCCCTCCGGCCTCCGGCTCGTAGAGGCACGAGCCTACGCCTCGGAGAGGGCGTAGAGCCTACAGCTCGGAGAGGCCGGAGGCCAATTGTGAGCGAAGCGAACTAAGAAAGGAAAGCTCGATGATTTTGAATTTACTGAAAGAAGATATTGTCCTTGGAGATGGTGGGACCATATTTGAAATGGAGCGCAGGGGCTATGTGAGCGCAGGGCCCTTTACCCCTGAAGTTGCCATTGAGCACCCGGAAGCCCTCAAGCAGCTACAAACTGACTTTGCCCGAGCTGGTGCTCAGGTATTACAAGCGTTGACTTATTATGCTCATGAAGAGAAGCTGAAACATATCGGCAAAAAAGGAGTCCTTGCGGAGATTAACTCTGTGGCCGTGCGTATCGCAAACGAGGTGGCTAAACAATATGGGTGTGTAGTTGCCGGTAACTTGGCCAACACCTGGGTCTACGACCCAGCGAATCCATCGAGTCGTAAGGAAACCAGGCGCCAGTTCGACCAGCAGATTATGTATCAGCTCCCGCACGGCGTAGACTTCTTCATTGCTGAAACTATAGAGTATTTGGGAGAAGCCAAAATTGCCCTTGAGGCGATTAAGGCCACTGGTAAACCGGCCATGATTACCTTGGGATTCAAGTACCAAGATCGGACCCTCGATGGAGTTCTCTTGGAAGAGGCTTTTAGAGAACTGGAAGAGTTTGGCGCAGACATCGTTGGGACCAACTGTTTTCGCGACCCAAAACGAATGTTGCCTTTAGCAGCGAGGGTACGTCAGACAGTATCTTGTTTTGTAGCCGCGCAGCCGGTTGCCTATCGCTGTTCCGAGGAGAGACCATATTTTCAAATTCAGCAATTCCACGGCCACATTGCCTTTCCCCTCGAGCTAGACCCCTTCGTCCTTACCAGGTTTGAGATGGCCAAGTACGCTCTGAAGGCGAAGCAGATGGGCATCAATTACATCGGTGGTTGCTGCGGAACGGCGCCTCATCACCTGAGGGCCATGGCTGAGGCTTTAGGGCGAACCGTCCCAAATAGCAAGTATTCTCCTCGCTTGGAGTTACACACCATTATAGGGAATAAGCATCATAGGAGGGAAAGAGACGAACGAATTCTGTACGAGCAACGATATAATCCGGCAGTATGCCATTTTTTGCTCAAAAAATCTCAAAAAGGTCAATAGCGGCCATTCTTGAAGGACCCCGAAAAAATTTACGATTTCCAAATGTTATCATAACATATTCCCTCAAGAGATGTACCATGTGCTGGGTAACGCTCCCTTATCTCCAGTTCACCTCGACACTCACATGCCCACCCCATCAATTTTGGTCCCGCACTCAGGGCACTTTCCATGTTGCAAGCGATTTCGTATCAGTGTCAAGCCATAGCGCTCGACGAGAATGGCCCCACAGGCGTAGCAGTAGGTATTTTCACCACCCTCGCCAGGCACGTTGCCCTCGTACACATAGCGCAAGCCCTCTTTGATGCCGATTTCGCGAGCGCGGCGCAGCGTGGCCACCGGAGTTCGTGGTTTGTCCAGCAACTTATATGCCGGATAAAACTGGGTGACGTGCCACGGCACTTCAGGCCCAACGCCTTTGACGAAACGAGCTATGTCACGCAGCTCTTCCTGTCCATCATTTAAGCCAGGAATAATGAGTGTTGTTACTTCTACCCACACACCAAGCTCTTTCATTAGTTGGATCGTCTTAAGCACCGGCTTCAGACGCGCTCCGCAGATCTCTTTGTAAGATCTCTCCGTAAATGCCTTCAAGTCGATGTTAATGGCATCCAGATATGGCGCAAGCTGGCGTGCAGGCTCGGCGCTCATATATCCATTACTTACGAACACGTTTCTTATTCCTTCCTTTTGAGCCAGGACAGCGGTATCATAGGAAAATTCGTAAAAGATCGTTGGCTCGTTGTACGTGTATGCGATCGTTTCGCACCCGGCAGCTTTTGCAGCCGCGACAATCTGCTCGGGCCTGCGGTCTTGGCCAATGATTTCCCCTTCGTGTTCGTGGGGATACTGAGAGATATCAAAGTTCTGACAGTGCTTACATCTAAAGTTGCAACCCACTGTCGCAATGGAAAAAGCTCTTGAGCCGGGCAGGAAGTTGAATAAAGGCTTTTTCTCTATAGGGTCGATATGCTCGGCAACGATCTTGCCATATACGAGACTGTAAAGCTTTCCGCCCCGGTTTTCTCTCACACCGCAAATACCGTTTTTCCCTTCTTTGATCTTGCACCGGTGCTTGCAAAGATTGCAGCGGACCTCGCCTCCCGGAAGGGATACGTAGAACATTGCCTCTTTCATGCGGATCTTCCTTCTAAGATCTGCTCGACCTTCTGCCATATTTCCTTGATTGCATCAGGTACCCTGCCATTTGAAAAGTCGATAATACTCTTTCCGGCCACCATAGCACGGGTGACATCTGTATCATAGGGGATACGACCCACCAACTCGATATCTTGAAGTGGGCACTCAGTCCTCCAACTTGCTCAAGGTCATGAAGACCTAATAGCGTCGTTCAGTCACAACCAGGACTGCACTGGTGCCAGTTATAGAGGAAATCACCGGACCAGCTGCACGCCCCCATCCAGTGATACAGCCAGATTGGTGGCGATGGCGGTTTTCCCCGTGCCGCCTTTTCCGCTGCCAATGAAAATAACCATAAGACCTGCTCCCGCGTCATGGTCGCCCCGCACTTGGGGCATTTTAGATCAAAACAAGGGGTTCCCGTCTGGTGGGGGACCCGTTCACCACAGCTTGGGCAAACACAGTCTCCACCCGGGCCTGCGGCAACTATCTTGAATAAAATGCATTGATCACCATAAATATTGAAGCAGCAAGAGTGGTGTAGGCAAACAGCTGTTTCAGACTTTTCGATTTAGTGTTCATGGCAAATTTACTCCCCAGAAAGCCGCCGATAACGGTAACGCCTGCGAGCGGAACCGCCCAGGCCGGGTTGAAATCGCCTTGAAGCGCATGGCCGGTAAATCCCATCAAAGCCGTTGCGGCAATGAGTGTAGAGGCAGTACCCACGGCGACACGCATCGGTACTCCGCACGCCAAGACCATGAGAGGAACCAAAAAAGATCCTCCTGATACACCAACCATTCCTGATCCAAAACCAGCCAATATTGTCACAGACGTTGCAATCCATAGGTTGACAATGTACCGACTGCCTCCTGATTCAAAAATCCAATACCCGAGTCTTCTATCAGGGTTTAAATTTGTACGTTCTGAAACAGGCAAAAGCATCATTGCTCCGGCAATTGCCAGCAAACACGAGAATATTAATTTCAACGTAAAACCGCTGAACCAGTGGGAAAAATATCCGCCTGCCAGGGCCGCGGACGCTGTCAATGTGCCAATCAAAATTGCTAGGGGCCACACAACCACCTTGTTTTTTTGAAAAACGAACAGAGCTGAGATGGCTGTCATGAAAAGGATAAACTGCCCTGTTGTGGCAGCTTGATGCATGGGAACACCTGAAAGGGCCAAGACCAGGACATAAAAATTACCGCCTCCTCTGCCAGCCATGGTCATAACAATAGCCAAAGCAAAAATAATCACGCAAAGGATGATAAGTGTTAACAATGGGTACCTTTTTCCTTCAAAACATAAAACGCTATAGGTCTTTCTTTGCCTGAATACTGTCCCAGATGCTTCCTGGCTTTAAAGCTTCCGTAAGGGCAGAATAGCCGCCTTTTATAATACGAACACGTGAAAAGCCTTTGGAGACAAGATACATGTAAACCATGGTAGATCGGACGTCTGCACTGCAAAAAATGCCAATAAACATGTCTTTTGGGATTTCCTCTATCCTGTCAGGGATCTCATTAACTGGTATGTGTTTGGATACAACAGAAGGGTGATGTTGCAATTTTACTGAAATAGACCCTGCTTCTTCATTCGACCTAACATCCAGAAAAAGTGCATTCTGTGTCTCTAATAGCCTTCCTGGTGTAATCTTGTGATTGCCAGCAGCGAAAAACTCTAAAGTCATGCTTCTTAGAACCTGATCCATTTCTTACTCCTTCCAAAGGTCCTTTAATTATACTGTAAACAAAATCCGTTAAGGTGTCCGGATCGACAATCAGAAAGTACGCGCACCGTCCAAAACGTGCCTCCACCGCATCATCAAGCGCAAGCCCTGTAGATGTAACCGCGATTCCAGTATTCTAATTGTGAGCAAAGCGAACTAACTTGCCTATCAGGGGATGGGGCTGTGACCGAGAAAGGGAGGCGAACAGCAGCCACTGCAGTGAAACGCATTCCCCCATCGCCTGAACACTTCCGTCGCTGGTTCATAAACAGCAATTGGTCCGATCATCTTATGAAAGAGTGCATCATCGAACTCAGCTCCGCTTCGCTGCCTGCTAAAACAAATCTACCGTACTGATTTAGGGCTCATGTCTTATGCAATTGATTGGCTTGCTCAATCAGCAGGCACTTGAAACGATCCAGTGTAACAGGATAGGCATTGATGGGTATCCCCATCCAGTCAGAGTACTCCAGGAACTCTTCAGGACGTTCGGCCATATACCGGTCAATGTAGCCCAGTGCATCAAGGACAATGGCTCCTCCGGCATGCCGTGGAAAATTTTCATTGGCAAGGCCCTTATCCCACCCCTTAAACACATAATGTCGAAACTTGACCCAGCCCGGCGTCATCCACCAGACCTTTTCCCCACCGGCCATTTCCTGTGCGATCTTTTCCCGTTGTTCTTCGTTGGCTAGCATGTCCATGCAGTGGGTGGCATCAACCCTCGCCACATTCGACCCCTGTTCATCGATGATCTTGTTTATCGTTCTGGCAGGGTTCTTTGCATTAACGCAGCAGAACTTGCCACCATAGACTACGAGTACCCTGTCCGCCTTTTCTTTAGCTTTGCCGATTCTATAGATCAGTTGTCGCTCCAGTTCTCGCGGTCTCTCGTGAAGCCCCGGGGTATTGTAATAAATGTGTCTTGCATCCAGAAATCCACTTTTCTGTAGATATCTAAGTTCCAGACTCAAAGTTCCGCATGATACTATGACAATATCTGAGAACGATGGCTGACCCATCGTACGCCTCCCTTATCTGAAGATTGAAACTGCGCCCTCCCCGGAGAACAACTAACCCGGCAACTGAATACCATCCCTTTGTCTGTCCTTAGGTAAAACGACGGAAAAAACGGATCCCTTGTCCAATTCACTCTTCACAAGAATTCTGCCTCCATGGCCCTCGACGATCGTCTTGACCACGGCCAGTCCTAGCCCGAGTTTCCTAGTTATGAAAGCTGCTGCCTATTTTGGTTGGTGTTTCAATATGTTGTATGATGTGTGTCCTTACCCTAAAATACCATTTTCTTCTTTCTTGAGCATCAAAATGGACATCAA
>Ga0209986_10000124_pt1 | contig 68046 bp, 70 predicted proteins | sample BlataG_FD_183168 | JGI IMG/M metagenome (GOLD analysis project Ga0209986, IMG submission 183168) | Deep subsurface microbial communities from Black Sea to uncover new lineages of life (NeLLi) - Black_00105 metaG (SPAdes) (version 2) | ecosystem: Environmental > Aquatic > Marine > Oceanic >... | reverse complement strand
AAAGATCAGACATATCGTTTTGCTCCAATGTTATTCCGGCAACAGCCAGCTTGAACTTGACTCCGCAGAATCACTAACTGACCGTTATCACAACCTTTTAAGGTCGTCGCAAAAGAGCCGCACCCAAATAGTTTGGGGACTGCCAGGTGATAGATTAGAGCGTCCTTGCCAATAGCCGGGGTAAGCACTAGCAAGAAGGCAAAAAACAGGCATGTGGCCAAAACAATCAAGAACGCCTTGTCCCACAACGTGAGCTCTGTCGCGGAAAAGGTTGTTTTGTCTGAACCACATCGGCCCTTAAGCCACCCTGCAAGGCCCAAGGCCGTACAAAGGCCAAAAAGGATATAGACTGCCTCAGGATAGAGGACTTGCAGGGCACAGAGCAAGAAGACCGCATAGCTCAGGATTCCAAAACCCAGCCCGGCGCAGAAAACAGCCCATTCCCCGGAAGAAACAAATCTTATGCCGGTCCTACACAGAACCAGTCGCCCCAGACCAATGGCAACAAGGCTTGTGCATCCGAGAAATAATACATTCAGTGCTTGCTGTGTCAGTGCGCCAAGCATGTTCTTTCCATGTATGGGAGACTCTCCCCTTAATAATCACCCCGACATTCGAACCCGATGGGTGGATTCTTTGGCATGAAGGTAGGCTGCCACCGATCCTTCTCAGTCCCCGACATCCAGACCGGCCAAAGATACGGACACTGCCTCAAAGACTTCATCGACCGTGATTGCCTTCATGCACTTAGGATCACGACAACTTGTTTTCCTGTGATTGTAAGCAGAAAGGCAGGGACTGCAGGCCATACCAGCAAAAAGACAGGTTGTGTTTTGGCCCAGGGGCGCATACAGGACCGGGGTTTCCGGCCCGAAAAGCACAATATTCTTAATAGGGGTAAGGGCCGCAAAGTGAGCAGGGCCGCTATCAGCCGTCACCAAAACGTCGGCAAGGCTCAACAAGTCCATCAGATCCTTAAAGGATGTCTGGCCGGTGAAATCAATGCAACGGTTTTTTCCGACCTGATCAAGGATCATTGCCGCCTCCCTGTGTGCCTCTTCGAGGCCAATAACAATGACCACGGCATTGAATTGGTCGATGATCTTTTGAGCTAAGGCTCCATAGTTTTTCAGGGGCCAGGCGCGTATTGGCAGTAGTTCACCAGCGCTAGGATTAAAAAGAATCAAGTGATCAGCCTCACGCATAACCGGATTCATACCTGCCAACCGGTCCCGCAACGAGCTAGCATCTTTTTCGAAGGACCTATAGCAGGGTCGCACCATATCCTCGTCAGCAATGACCTCTTTCAGGAGCGGGACTTCATCCTCATGCTCAATTGCCTTAACCAAAGACATGAAGTTTTTTGTCATGTGCTGATGACAGTTATAAAAAACACGATGGGTCATGAATCCGCCCCGATAGAGTCCCTCCTCGTGATACCTTCCGAACCCCACACGCCTGCAGGCCCCAGAAACGCCACTCAACAGAGAGGAAAATCGGGAAAAAAGCTCTAGATCAAAGACTGTATCGATCTCTGCCCCTCGGAGCGCTTTCAGGGCCTTATAGGTGGTAGAAATAAAACGGAAGGGGGATCGGATGTCAATAGTGATAACATGTTCCGGAGAAACAACATCAAGGACGTCCAAGGAAAAACGGTTCTGTTCGAAAATAAGAAAGTGGAGCTTTGCCTCCGGGTATTGGGCCAGCGCATACCTCATGGCAGGATAGGCTAGTATGGCGCTTCCCATTTCCGACAGCTCTATGAAGAGGATGTTTTCCGGTCTCTTATCCTGATCGAGTCTGGGTCGTTCGTCATCCCTGAGGCGACTGAGAACCTTGTGGCCCATTGAAACAAAAAAACAGGCCGGAATGCCTATCCATTTGTCAATGCCTCTGATCAAGTTGAGGTTCATGGTCATAAATTATATATCTCATGTTTTTTTAGAGCAGCTTTGTTCATTTTCTATCCTTCCCCCTAACCCGACTTAACCCGATTCCGTCCGGCCTTTTTGGCGGCGTAGAGGGCTTTGTCCGCTGCTTTGATCACTTGCTGTGGACTTGTGTTGCGTTCGTTTCGTTCAGCTACGCCGATACTGATGGTGACAGAAACCCTCTTGCGAGGGCCCGTCATCGCCCTCGGCCTATCGGGTTTGCTGCTGGGGCGGGGGACTGCGCAAGACAAAGTCTGATTCGGCGACCGCCTTCCTCACTCTTTCCAGATAGGGAATGGATTCATCCGCGAGCTTACCAGGAAAAATCACGGCAAATTCCTCACCTCCGTAGCGGAAAGGCTTCCCACCGCCGGCTACCTTGGCAAGTTTTGAGCCGACCATACGCAAAACCTGGTCACCCACATCGTGACCATACGTGTCGTTGAACTGCTTGAAGCGGTCTACGTCGGCCATGCCCACGGTGTAGGAGCCGCCAAGTTTGACAAGGGCCTCATCCAGGGCTCGCCGCGCCGGCAGGCCGGTTAACTCATCTCGAAATGCCATGCTGTGAGAACTCTCAACCGTTGAGACGACGAGAATGAGCCCCGCAGTGGCAAAATAGACTGTGGAAAGAGGTCCAACGCTGCCCGCCACAAAAGCCAGAAGTACTGAGATCAGAGCCCAGAAGAAACCACACTCAATGGTCGCCCGGCGCTTGAAAATTTGAAACGTGAGGAGAAGAAACGCTGCAGCAAAGGCCAACAGTGCCGGCTGGGCCAGGGGGATGGCGGTCAGAAAGGGTGTATGAACGAATTCGAAACCTAGGCAGGACGCCATGTCCCACCGCTGGTACTTCCATACCAGAAATAGAGCAACTGGCTGGAGGAGAACGAAGCTTAGGCGCCATATGCCTCGCAAGGTCAGAATCCCCCGCTCTTTTACCATTGAGAACAGCGCCAGATTCAAGGGAAGCAAAAAGGCGACGGCATTGAACACGGTTCGCCCCACTCCCTCGTGCATAGAACTGCCTGCAACAAAATGCACTAATGCCGTGTCAGCGAGAACCAGAACGATGATGGCAAACACCAGGCGGCTTCGGCTAAAACGCCAGCCAAACATGCCCCCGGCAACCGCTACCACATAGAGATAGATGTGCGCCAACGTGGGCAACGATTCTTCCAGCAAGCCCATATGCAGGATCACCCACGCTGCTGTTAAAAGCAATCCGCCAGGCACAAGAAACGAGAAGACGGCCCGGACAGCCACGAAATGCACTCTTTCAGGCTCCTTTTTTCAGAGAGATGTGGCCCATGTCAATACCTCCTCGCCATCACCTTTGAGGGAAATGTAACTTATGGGCATACAGCACGAGATAGAAGTAATGCAAGTCACGTGCCGGAAATCCGACAGCCAGGCCAGGGAGGTTCCATCTGCTACCGTGAAACATAGAGAGTCGCATGACGTGGTTCGTCGTTTCAAAGAAGCACTCCACTTGACGCTACGTCCCAAATACCTTGGCTATGTCACGGCCGAGCGATGCATGGCTAATCCCTGGTTAAACGATTTCATAGCCAGCCGGGTGCTGAAAACCAGCTACCTGAGGCAGGCAGTCCTCGATATGACTGTGCGCGAGCTTGACCCACGCAAGGTGTTCTCCCTTAGGGGCATAATGAAATCTCTATTGCCAATTCAGTCAGGGGCTACATAGGATTTCCGCAAAATGCCTTGAGTCTCTTCATGAAAGCCTTCTTGCTGGCTTTCGAGCGCTGAAAGGGCCTCTTTCACCTTTGCATCATGGGGTCCTAAGACTAAAGCCTTGAGAAGATAAAACCTGGCCGCTTCGTTATCTCCTTTCAACAAATGAAGAAAACCCAAATTCCTGTATCCTTTTGGAAGTCCCGGACTCAAAGAAATGACCTTGTTGAAATCTTCAAGCGCTTCCTTATGTTTTCCGAGAATAGAATAAGCTTTTCCCCTTATGTTGTAAGCAGGGCTGAAATTGAGGGCTATGGCTATAGACTTGTCCAATTCCGCTATCGACTCTTCATATGCTCCCTCTTTAAAAAGCCGATGGCCACCCATTTGATAGTGGATCTTGGTCGCCTGCTGCCATTGATCCACACCAATGATTTCACCCCTGTAGTAAAAGTTAGTCAGAAAGAACAATACCGCCAGAAAGATCATAGGCACAGCGGCGGTTCTTAGTCTTCTTTCCACCACCATCTCCTTTAAGATAAAGAGGGCTTGTCCTGCAAAGAGACACAGATAGGGCACGGCCGGAGTCCGATATCTTGATTGAACCAGGAAAATCATACCGGATAAAACATAAATAAACACAACCCCGTAAACCAAATACAGCTTCCTGAAATCCCTGAATGAAAGAATCATACCCAAAAGGCCGAGCGAAGCAATGACTCCGTATCTGATAAAGGGCAATGATCGAGATGCCTTATACTCCTTGTAGGCCGATGCAATATAGTGCATTTCGTAATCGTTAAAGAAATAAAAGAGCTTTTTCACTTCCAGAGTCACATAGGAAGCCGGATCACTCAGGATGTCGCTAAGAGCCCGCCTTGCCCAGAACTTGGACGACTCAGAAGGAGAAAGCTTTTTCCCGGCATGTTTCTCCGCTGTGTTCCGATACAACACATGTGCATAATCCGGCTCCCCAGCCCCTTCTTCGGCAAAACCTTCATCCGGGAGCCCGGTTCCTTCCAAGGCTGTGGCGCCCTTGCCATTTCCGTGAAAAAACACCTTGCCTGCATCTGCTGTCACCAGAACAAAGTCGTGAAGTTTGATATAGTTTCTAGCAGTAACACTCATCATGATAACCAGGGCGGCGCCACAAAACACCAAGGCATAAGAGAGCCTTCTACCCCCACCCTGCCCTCCCCCTTGAAGGGGGAGGGTTTGGGTGGGGGTGGTAAAAATGAGCCAAACCGTTCCTAAAGGCAGGAATAGCAGGAAGTTGGGTTTTGTTATGATAGAAAGGCCGGCAAAAACCCCGCCAAGCAAGGGCACAACCCAACGCCGACCCAGAGGACCAAAATCCTCCCTCACACGCAGGAGGAAATAGACAGTCAGAAGATTGAACGAGAGGACAAAGACCGTCGGTTCAAGCGTCGATTCAAGTATGATCAAATTCCCATAGATACCGCTCATGAGCGCCGCCAGAAAACCCACCTCTCTCCGAAACACCCGGCTTCCAACAGCAAATAACAACACGCAATTCATGGCCCCCACAAAGGAGTGAACGAACTTCACATAGCTCCAGTCAATGCCAAGGCTTTTCTTAAGGAGGGCCATAAAATATAGGTAGAAAGGGCTCAAATCCACTAGCCTTTCCCCGATATCTGCCGTGGTAATCAGTTTGTCTGCAAAGAACGGGTATTTGAAGAAAAGGGTAGGCTCATCAATACAGGTAAGAAAAAAGATACGGGCGCTAAAGGCAACCAAAAAGACAATAAGATATGCCTTATAATCTTGGTGGGATTCTTTCTTCAATCTAATCAAACAGGACGCGCGCAATGTCATTGTAGAACACAAAGACCATGAGCAGGATAATAACAAAAATGCCAATTTGTTGGGCTACTTCCCGCATCTTCAGGTTCACGGGTTTGCGGGTGACAGCCTCAAAAAAGAAAAACATGAGATGCCCCCCATCCAGGACAGGGATCGGCAGCAGGTTGAGGATGCCAAGATTGACACTCAAAAGAGCTATGAAGAAAATAAAATTCGCCATGCCTGCCTTGGCGTGTTCACCTGCCAGTTGGGCAATCATGATCGGGCCGCCGATGGTCTTGGCTGAAAGGGTGCCTGCAAGGATTTTCCCAACAGACAAAACCGTAAGCTTTGCGATCTGCCATGTTTGCAACACTCCTTCGACTACTGCCTCAATAGGATTGAGTCGCTCGATGGTAAACTCGCCTGAAGCAGTTATCCCTATGACGTACTTGTCTATCTTTTCCCCGAATATGTTCTGAGAGGGAACCTGTTTGGGAGTGATTCTCAAGGAAATAATGGTGTCGTCACGCAAAAGTTCAAACTCAAGGGTACTACCACCCCTTTGTGTGATTATCTCTGCCATCTCATCCCACTGCGTCACAGGCTCGCCGTCCACAGCCACAATACGGTCACCGGCTTGGACACCGGCCACATAAGCGGGCATTCCCTCTTGCACGCCACCCACCTCTGGTTGCATGATGGGAAGACCTGAGATCTCAAAAAATCCGAAAAATATTGCCACTGACAGGAAGAAATTGAACGCCGGACCTGCCAGCACGATAAGGCTCCGCTTGAGCACACTCTTATGTGAAAAGGACAGTGCAATCATGGACTCATCAAGCTCCGAATCCGGCGCCTCTCCTACCATCTTCACGTACCCCCCAAGGGGTATGGCTGAGATCCTGTAGTCCGTCATCCCGATCTTCTTCCCAAAGATCCTGGGACCAAACCCCAGAGAAAACTTTTCCACACCCACTCCCAGGATCTTTGCCACAATGAAATGGCCGAACTCATGTGCAAAGATCAGCACACCCAGGACAATTATTAACGAAACAATGTTAGTGGTCATAAGCTTTCCTCAGCCACGCGCCGTGCCCAGACATCTGCCGACAGGATATCTGAAAGCCCTGGATTGGGCACTGGCTTGTGTTTGTCCATGGTTTCCTGAATTGTCTCCGCAATGCGACCAATCCCGATCCGGCTGTCAAGAAAGGCACGGACAGCCACCTCATTTGCGGCATTTAACACCACCGGATAGGTCTTGCCGGCTCTGCAGGCCTCGATAGCAATGGCGAGGCAAGGAAACCTCTCCAGGTCTGGTTCTCGAAAGGTGAGGGCTCCCAGTTTAAAGAAATCAGGGGGAGGCACTCCCAGAGAAAGCCGCTCCGGGTAAGACAGGGCATAGGCAATCGGCACCCTCATGTCGGGTAATCCGAGTTGTGCAATAACAGAACCATCCCGGTAGACCACCATTGAATGGATCAGACTCTCGGGATGAATCACGACCTGGATAAGCTCAAACGACACGTCAAAGAGCCATCTTGCCTCAATGACCTCAAGGCCCTTATTCATCAGTGTGGCTGAATCTATTGTAATCTTCGGCCCCATCTCCCATGTGGGATGGCGAAGGGCCATCTCCGGTGAAATAGTGTCTGGGTCCTGGCCGTGTTTTTCCAAAAAGGGCCCGCCGGAAGCCGTAAGAAGTATCTTTTCCAGGTCTTGCCTCCGGTGTCCGACAAGGCATTGAAAAATGGCGCTGTGTTCGCTATCAATAGGGATAATAGACACCCCTTTTTCCCGGGCGGTCTGCATCAAGAGTTCCCCGGCCATGACAAGGCTTTCTTTATTAGCCAGAGCCAGTTGCTTGCCGCTCTCAATGGCCGCCAGCGTAGGAAGAAGCCCTGCTGAACCCACCATGGCAGAAACCACCTGATCAACCGAACCCAGGGTTGCGGCAACCTTATACCCTTGTTCGCCGTAGAGGATCTCCACATTGCCCGCCGGCGCAAGCTTATCCCGGAGACGACGGGCAGAAACATCATCCAGCGCTACGGCCACCTGAGGAGAAAAGCGCTTCACCTGTTCGCACAGAAGGTCAATGTTGCGACCACCCGCCAGGGCAACAACAGAAAATCGGTCTGGAAACTCTTCCACAACTCGCAGGACATTCCTGCCGATGGAGCCCGTGGAGCCCAATATGGCGAGGTGTTTCATCATTAAAACCGGATGCCGGATACCGGATGCCGGATGCCGGAAGAAGATTGATTCAACTACAACAAAAGATATGTTCTGAAATAGTAGAGCACTGGAGCTGCAAAAAGTAAACCATCAATGCGGTCAAGCACTCCACCGTGTCCGGGCAGGAGCCTTCCTGAATCTTTAATATCTACTGACCGTTTCAGCATCGATTCAAACAGATCCCCGGCCTGCGCCAGCACGCCCAGGAGTAGCAGCAGCAGCGCACACAAGGGCCAAGAAAGCTCTGGCAGCCAACATTGCTTAAACAAAGAGCCAACCAGGAGACCGGCGGCAACCCAGCCTACAGCGCCTTCCACTGTCTTGCCGGGGCTTATGCTCGGGGCGAGTTTCTTATGTCCAAAGGCCTTGCCAACGTAATAGGCAGCCGTATCCCCGGCAAACACAACTGCCAACAAAAAAGAAGTCCAGGCTATCCCGTTGTTCCAGCCTCGAATCAGTATCAAGTGGCCGAGCAAGAAAGGAACATAGATAAAGCCCACAATCTGCCCTGACAGTACTGCCACAATGGAAGTCCGTGCTCTGGATCGTGCCAGACACATGACAGCAGTGCACAGGAAAACCAGGACCAAAACACCCAGGCTTGCCCCAATATCCTTCCTGTGAAAGGCTCCGATCACGGCCAGACAGAGGACCAACATTACCCCTCTTGCAATCACAGAGCCCCCGGGAAAAAACAGGGCATAATACTCCAAAATGCCCAGGGCTGCTGTCAAGCCGACAAGGAGTGCGAAACCGTCTCTCCCCCCTTTTAGAATCACCACAATCAGAAGGGGAATAGCCACCGCAGCGGTAAGCACGCGTCTAATGTGTGCAGAACTCAAAAGTTTCGATCTCCTGTGTTGTTTTCAGCTGAAGGCATTTGTTTGGAGGTAACCGTTCACAGGTTACATTCATGCCGTACGGAATTGTTTTGAAAGATGAACGTCGAACATCGAACATCGAACGTCCAACGTCGAATGAAAAACGAATATCCAATAACGAACATTCAACGGCTATTTCTGTTTCTTTTCAGCCGTTTTGATACTCGTAACGAAAATCTTAATTATTTCTTCTGTTTCCTCTAAAATATCATTTAGTAGTTCAGGTTTTTTAATTAGTGGTACACGCTGAATGAGTTTTAACCATCTCTGGGTCTCCCTTAGTTCCTTTAATGAGATACGAAGCTTATGGATAAAGTCCTTTGGGGACTCCGCTGCCTGGGCTTCACCATGGTTTGGATAAGGCGAAGTTCCCGATCTTAACAATTGGCCCGCAACATGGTTGCCTGCTCTGGTATTTGGTAGTTGTTCAACGATCTTTATGATTCGCACCGAATACTCGAGCAGCCTTTCTTCCAGGTCATAAGTCTGTTTCTTCATCTTTTCCCATTCAACATTCGATGTTGGACGTTCGATGTTCGATGTTCATTTTTTTGTAACCGTGAACGGTTACGTTTGGAGTTACGGGTTGGTTGTCCGAACGTAGATAGTTTTTGTCAGGGTCTGCCAGAGCCCTTTCTTATCTGGTCTTCTGTTAGCCCAAATCGACGCTCACGCTTTTGGTAATCACGAAGGATCTGGATGAGTTCTTCCCTCCTGAACTCGGGCCACAGAGTCTCTGTGACAAAGATTTCAGTATAAGCAATCTGCCAAAGCAAGAAATTGCTAATTCGCATCTCACCACTTGTTCTAATCAATAGGTCAGGCTCCGGCATCCCGTGAGTATAAAGATAGCTGGAAAAAAGTTCCTCTGTTATCCTCTCCGGTTGAAGTCGGCCATCCTCGACATCTCTCGCGATATGTTGAGCAGCCCTCACAATCTCGTGGCGTCCGCCATAGCTCAAGGCCAGGTTCAAGATCATCCCCTGGTTTTTTCGAGTCGTCTCCGTGACTTCGTGCAAGACATCCAAGACATCGTCCGGGAACCGCTCGATATCACCTATCGCGTTCAGGCAAATGCCGTTTTCCATCATCTCGGGCAATTCTGACTTTAGGAACGTCTTGAGAAGCTTCATAAGGGCCGCGACTTCTTGTGGGGGACGATTCCAGTTCTCTGTTGAAAATGCATAAAGGGTCAAAACCTTGATTCCAATCTCCCGGCAGGCTCGCACAATATCTCGGACAGATTCAGTCCCCTCCCTGTGACCTCTGATCCGGTTCAGGGAGCGTTTCTTGGCCCAACGGCCATTTCCATCCATGATAATGGCGATGTGTTGCGGGAGTGATTCGGGGTGCAGGGCGGGATTATCAGAATTCAAGGATCTCCGTCTCTTTTTCCTGGCAGACCTGGTCAGCTAATTGTATATATTCATTTGTGATCTTCTGGACCTGATCTTGCGCCTTAAAAAAGTCATCCTCTGAGATCTCCCCGTCTTTCTTCAAGCCTTTCAGAAACTCATTGGCATCCCGACGGATGTTGCGGATCGAAACCTTATACTCCTCATCGATCTTGCGCACCACCTTAACGAGTTCTTTTCGACGCTCTTCGGTAAGCGGGGGTATGGCAATACGAATCACTTTCCCGTCATTCATGGGGGTAAGCCCCAAGTCGGACTTGAGAATCTCCTTTTCGATCTCTCCGATAACCGTTTGATCCCAGGGTTGAATAATAACAAGCCTGCTCTCAGGCACAGACAAAGATGCCATCTGTTTCAAGGGAGTCGTGGTTCCGTAATAATTTACCCTGATATCCTCAAAAAGGGCAAGGGAGGCTCGACCGGTCCGGATCTTCTTAAACTCATTTTTCAATGCATCAATGGATTTGCCCATCCTATCTCGTGCGTCATCATAAACTGAATCAATCACCCTCCGAGGCCTCCTTTACACAGGTTCCAACATTTTTCCCGCACACTACCCTTCTAAGATTTCCTTTCACCTTCAAGTTAAAGACAACCACCGGGAGTCGGTTGTCCATGGCAAGGGAAATGGCGGTTGAATCCATGACTTTGAGCTGCCGCCTTAGAACTTCAAGGTAACTAATGCTGTCTATCTTTTTTGCGTGCGGATCTGTAGCCGGATCGGCATCGTAAACACCATCGACCTTTGTGGCCTTAATAAGGACATCAGCGCGGATCTCCTGGGCTCTGAGCGCTGCCGCTGTGTCCGTGGTGAAGTACGGATTTCCGGTGCCTGCGGCAAAGATCACGGTGCGGCCTTTCTCCAAATGCCTGGTTGCCCTCCTTAAGATATACGGTTCAGCCACAGCAGACATCTCAATGGCCGTCTGAACTCTCGTCTGAATCCCCTTCTTTTCCAGGGCATCCTGAAGGGCAATGCTATTGATAACAGTAGCTAACATTCCAATGTGATCGGCCGAGGTCCGGTCCATTCCGTAAGATGCGGCCGCAACACCTCTAAAGATGTTGCCACCCCCCACAACCAGGGCAATCTGAATCCCAAGATCGTAAACCGATCTAATCTCCTCAGATAAATAGTTGAGCATCTCAGGGCTTATACCAAAACCTTGGTCGCCCGTTAAGACCTCACCGCTGAGTTTAACCAGAACTCTCTTGTACTTGGGTGACGACATGGTGGTCATGGGTCAATGACTTCCTATTATTCCCCTCCCAGTTGATAGCGGGCAAATCGTCTTACGCTAATGCTCTCCCCCATCTTTGAAACCATTTCGTGAATCAGATCTTGTATCGTCAGATCAGTGTCCTTGACATATTGTTGCTCCAACAGACACGATTCCTTGTAGAACTTCTTCATTTTCCCTTCAACGATCTTATCGATTATCTTCTCCGGTTTTCCCGTCTCAAGTGCCTGGGCCCGATAGATCTCCTCTTCACGCTTTATAATTTCTTCAGGAATATCCTCACTACGGATGCCAAGGGGTCTGGTTGCCGCAATGTGCATGGCCAGATTCTTGACAAGCTCTTTGAATTCATCGGTCTTTGCCACGAAATCGGTCTCGCAGTTCACTTCCACAAGGACACCTATCTTGCCACCAGCATGGATATATGAGTTTATTACACCTTCGGAGGTCTCCCGGCCAGCGCGCTTCAGCGCGGTGGCCAGGCCCTTCTTTCGCAAGAAATCCACGGCCTTTTCCATGTCCCCTTCCGTTTCCTTGAGGGCCTCTTTGCAATCCAAAATACCGGCATTGGTTCTGGCGCGAAGCTCCTTAATCATCTCTGTATTGATCTTTGCCATCACGCCCCCTCTTGCGCCTCATCTGCAGCAACTTCGTCTGTCACCTCACGTGTTGAGACTCTCTTTCTGATAACCTCAACAACAGGGCCTTCCGCGCCATCAGATATCACAGCCCTTTCCACGGCCTCTCCGGCCACGGTTTCGTCGGCCGCACCCTGCTCCTCAACATCTTTGTCCGCCTCGGCTCTCAGGCGTTCTTCCATTCGCTGACGCCCTTCTATGCACGCATCAGCCATTCTTGAGGTCATAAGCCGAATGGCCCGGATGGCATCGTCGTTGCCCGGAATAACGTAGTCTATTGTGTCGGGATTGCAATTAGTATCCACAATTGCAACCACGGGAATGCCAAGACGTCTTGCTTCACGGACTGCAATGTTTTCGTTCTTGCAATCCACGACAAATACAGCGCCCGGAAGTTTTTTCATGTTGCGGATACCACCCAGGTTGTTGTCGAGCTTGACCCTCTCTTTCTCAAGTTTCAGCATCTCTTTTTTCGGAAAACGATTGATGGTCCCGTCTGCGGTTATTCCCGTAAGATAGTTAAGCCTGTCAATCCCTTTTTTTATGGTTTCAAAATTTGTGAGCATACCGCCCAGCCATCGTTTGTGCACGTAAAACATCTCACAGCGGTTGGTCTCTTCATAGACAGAATCCCGAGCCTGTTTTTTCGTTCCCACGAAGAGAACCGACTCGCCGTTGGCAACAGTCTTTACAATGAAGTCATAGGCTTTCCTAAACATCCTTACCGTCTGCTGGAGATCAACTATATAGATCCCGTTGCGAGCGCCAAAGATGTAGCGCTTCATTTTGGGATTCCACCGTCTGGTCTGATGGCCAAAATGGACACCCGCCTCCAACAATTCCTTCATGGTGACATAAGACATATCTTCCTCCTTTTTTTGTTGGACCTCCGTCCCTATCTTCCCTCCTCTCCACTTTCAGGCCAGAAAACGTGAAAGCACCGGAAAGAAGGTCCAGGGACGTGCGAAATTTGTAAATTTTTTTATTTAACACAGAAAAAACCTGTTTACAATACAATTTTTGGGTATGGTTTGTCGTCCTTAGATCTGCTGAAACTTGAACGCCTACCAAGAATTGAACCGGGCAGGAATTGCGCCGCATAGGACTTGAATAAATTTCCGTCCTGATGTTTCCCCTGGTACAACATTACCAATCCTTTTCGGTTTCCTTTTGAAACCATCACCAATGACGGCCCGCCGTGCTCGCGCCCGTCGCGGCAGGCCCCCACCCCCGGACTTGACAGTTTCCCCAATTTCTGATAGATATCCAACCGTAACCTGTTATTTTTTCAGAATATAGATGGTGGCAAGAACTGGTCAAACCTCTTTAAGCTGCCCCACTATATCTTGTGCATTTTCTGCTTTACGTTAACGTTCATCTAGGCGGTCCTTGTTTCTGCTTTAGGTTCGACAAAGATTTGTCCCCTATTGCTAGATTTATGATTTTGTGTTATAAAATATAGTAAGTTGTAGATTCATTTCTCAATCAAGAGCCACCAAAACTGTTGACAAATGAAAAAAAACATCAATATATTGATATTACCATAAACCCAACGTAAGGAGATCCAATGGACCCAAAGGATCAGCACAAAGACATGATTGATAAGGCAAATATTAATCCCGATGTACCAAAGCTATATGCCAATTCGTTTTCCATTGGTCTGGGCACTGGTGACATAGCTCTGTTAATACAAAGGGCAGGAGAACCTGTCGGCCTGATTAACATGTCGTACACCACTGCCAAGACACTTGTCATCAAACTGAACGCACTGGTTAAATTCCTTGAAGATCGAAGTAAGAAAGAAATAATGACAATTGACGAGCTGCAAGGATACCTCATCGGAAAGGCCGACAAAGTTGCAAAGAAAGGGAAAAATGCAAAGAAAGGGAAAAATGGAACTAACTAGTGGTTATGAATTTTTCCCGGTTGGGAAGTCGGTTGCTCAACTTAAAATAGAGGAGTTAGCAACACTGCCCGATGGATGGTATCATGGCGAGGGGGTGTCGCCCAGCAATAGTACTATTCAGGCGACGTTGGGCACTAACAGAATGGCCGAACAGGAATGTTTGGACACTGACGCTGTTCCTTGCCTGGACGGTAGTATTCAGTTGGTCGTTTACAAGCGTTACGAGGTCAGCGATTCTTACCTTGAGATAACTATCGCTGAGGGTGAAGACATCAATGTAACCTGTTATGAAAACCAAAACGGGGCATGGCAAATCACGGATGATCAAGATTGGGATGCCGCTGAAGATGTCGATCGGATTGTGAAGGAATTTAGCCGAAAAGGGAATAAATGGGATACTATCTCAGAATACTACGAAAGCAGTGGTATGTTAAGAACATTGGCAGATTCGCCAGCGCAGCTTTTCAAAACCTTGGGGGTGGAATATCAGTTGTTCAAGAGAAATGTGTCACTGCCACGGGGAAACCAATATGTAACCATTTGAGGCAATACTATGCCACGGTCGATAATTCGCCCCAAATTATTTGGAGATTTGAAGAAGATGTTATCCCGCAAGGGGTTCATTTCGAGCAAGAAAACAGTGTCACTGGTGATTCGTGTCACTACAATATACTCGGATTGTCCAAAGGCAGAGCCAAGAAGCTATTCAACGAGTGCAACGATCCCATGAGGTTGGAACATTTCCAGATTTGCGATAATGAAAATCCCAGAACCTTGACGCCAGATGACCTGTCCAGTCTCCTCTAAAGGTTCCTCGAACTTCTGATCGCCCCCAAACATTCACCTACCAAAGAACTAGGCGGAGCCTTCGATAATGCTTTTTTATATGCCCATATGTTGCGTGCATGGAATGTCGGTCAGGATTTTCGATCACTGCAATGAGGCTGGGTTTTTGAAAGTTCCCATTCCTTTTCGGTTTCCTTTTGAAACCATCACGAATGACGGCCCGCCGTGCTCGCCCGCCGGAGGCGGGGCAGGTCTCCCTTTCAGCCGTCCGCCTGCGGGCGAAGTCGGCGGTACAACATTACCAAAATCCGCGAGTCGACTTTCCCCCCATCCCCCCATAACCACCTGATTTCAATCAGCCACCACCAGTAGAACTGGTGCTATGAGGAAGGCCCCTAAAAGGGGCCTGTACCCTCGTTCATTCTTTTTGACAGGATGAACAGGATCTCAAGGATTTGGTTTTTAATTTCTCCCTTCCCAGATGGAAGGTAGAAAACTCAATCCCGCGCAGGGCAGAAAAAAACATAACCGCCCGAATCCACGCTGCTTCCGGAGTAAATAATTTCGCGTCAATGAGGCCCATTTTTTCCCTCGAAGAGGGATGATACTTGTTGCCTTTCTTCAGGAAAGGCAACAAAATCCTGTCCATCCAGTAAATCCTGTCTATGATGTTAACGCCTTAAACGGCAGAGCCTTTTCAATTGTCACCGGCAGAGCCGGTGGATTATTTTTGATTTAACCAGCCCAACAGCACTCAACCCATCAACCCGAAGGTTGTTCACTTAGGGGCCCCGGGTGAGGTGTGTTGCTCATGCGCCATTGTTTGTTTTAAGCTGTTCCCTAAGAAATTAGGGAAAAAGGAGGGTGAGGCCCCTAAGCCTATGACAGAAACATGCAAAAAGGAGGCCAACAAAGACTAAAAGCCATCACGATTCCAAAAAAAAGCTCACCTTCCTCACAAAAAGGTGAGCTCTATCATAAGGTTCTGTCAGCCTGAGAGGGTCTCAGGGAATCTCCGGGTACGGCTTGCTGCTAGTTCTTGAAATGATAAAACTTCTCGGGTGTCTTGGTAACAACAAAATCCACGGCTGCGCCCAGGGCAATGCGCACGGCCTTCTCCATAGAGGTCTTGGAGTAACCACCCAGTCCGCCTCCTACGCTTGATCCAACCAGCAATCCCCCCAAACTGGTGTCTCTGGCTTCGCCTTCCACGCTGGTGGCAGCCACAATACGGGAAGTACTGGTATCAATGACCCTCAGATCAATGGCAATGTGGGATTTCTTCAGGCCCCCGGCCACAGCTCCAAAGACACGTCCTATTGTCCCTCCCATGCCGCCTCCGATACCGCCGGAAGCAGGCTCAAACTCGGTGATCGCACCGGTTACCAGCAACTCAGCCCCTTCAATCTCACCAATGGCTGCCGCAGTCTCCTGCTTGACCCGTCCTGAAGCTCCGAAATCCTGCTCGGCAAGTATCTCCCCGATCTGTTGCCTTTCAAGAACAATGAACCGGTTCGTGTTAAACAGGGATGTAGCGAGCATATCACGCATCCCATCGCCAATCTGTACATTCCACCAGCCGTGTAAACGACCGCCTTTTGCAGTCTTGTCCGTAAACTGTGACACGGCAATCCTGGCTTTGGGGCCGTCATAGGCCTCCATCCGGGCCTCATCCATACTGGGGCCACCTTCACCGCTGGTCACCTTGGCCGTGGGCGTTGTCTCACAGCCCCACAGGCCGAACAACAAGACCAGCATACTCACGCACGATAGGACTTTCCTTGCCATTCTCCTCCTCCTTTCTAGTATTGTTAACGTTTTGCAATCCGTACCAAACATATCGGAAAAATTCAAGAAGATTTCCCTTTATCCTTCTTCATGCTTCTGCGGCCCAGCAACTTTCCCCTTCATTATGTCGTTATGCAGCTCAACGGCCATCTCACGGTAAGCGTCAATGGCCTCCCAATACCTCCTGACTCTCTCATCATACTCCCCAATCGAGTCAAAAGCTCTTTTATCAGGAAAACGCACGGAATTCAAATCATCGGTCACTTTTTTCCTGTTTTGCAGAGGTGTCGGCATGTTGTGTCAATAAATTGACAAAAAAGGAGAATTGATGAAGTCGTAAAAAGTCGTCACTCCGGTGAAAACCGGAGTCCAGAGCCTTTGTAACTAGCTGAATAAACTGGATTCCGGCTTTCGCCGGAATGACAGAAAGAGGTGTTTTTCGCCTTTCTACGAGACCGTCAGAATTGGAACGTTCTTTTTCGATAATGCGAAATTGATGCCAACAAGGACGGAATTACTGGAATCAGGAAGAAGATTCGCTATCGCAAAGGCTTTGGGACCTTGGAGTAGGCATCCAGATCCAGGGGCGCTTTTTTCCCTTGTGACAGGTAGTGATAACCCGTAGCAGCGATCATTGCCGCATTGTCTGTACAAAACTCGGGCCTCGGAATATGGACTGAGATGCCGGCGCGCATGGCCTCTTGCCTAATGCGCGCTCGCAATCTGCTGTTTGACGCCACGCCCCCCACAACAGCCAGACATTCACATCTTTTAGTCTCAGCGGCCAAGATCGCCTTTTGAACCAAGACATCAACCACAGCTTCTTGAAATCCGGCTGCAATGTCCTGGAGGCTTGCCGAACTTTCACGTTGTTGTCCCTGCACATAGCGGGCGACAGCAGTCTTTATGCCGCTAAAACTAAAATCAAAACCCGTCTTATCGAGCAATGCCCTGGGAAAGCGTATCCTTTCAGGATTCCCTTGCCGGGACAGTTCATCTATGACCGCCCCTCCCGGATATCCCAGCCCAAGCAACTTTGCCACCTTGTCAAATGCCTCCCCGGCAGCATCGTCTCTGGTCTGACCCATATGTTCAAAACGCGTCGGGCCCATTACGTAGTAAAGGCTCGTGTGCCCTCCGGAAGCCAAAAGCGCCACAAACGGAAAAGGGGGGGGACCAGGTTCCAGATGAACTGCTGTTATGTGGCCCTCCAGATGATTAACCCCGGTCAACGGCAGTCCTCTGGCATAAGCAAAGCCCTTGGCAAAGGATAGGCCGACGAGGAGCGCCCCTACCAAACCCGGACCACAGGTTACAGCAACACCATCAAGGCTGTTTGAATCCAGCCCGGCGAGAGACAGGGCTTCTTTAACCACGGGAACGATCTTCTCTATGTGCTTTCGAGAAGCCAGTTCCGGAACAACGCCGCCATAAGGATGGTGGGTCGCAACCTGTGACCAAACCACATTGGATAAAACGGTATTTCCGTTAGATACGACAGCGGCCGCTGTCTCGTCGCAAGAGGTTTCTATTCCCAAAATCTTCATAATGAATAACGGGCAAAATATCCGCAACAAACCAAGAAATCAAGATAAAAGGGTACCTCTCTGTTTTTCCTTGACAAAAGCCGGAAAAGCTCCGTAAATTGTTCATAGAAACAGCGGCACCCACCTGCTTCAATATTTTCATCACAACCTTCTTCCAGGCCGATTTCGTAAATGAAAGACACACCTGCCAAGGAGACTTGTTCAACAGGAACCGCCCAGGCGGCAGGGCTGACCTCCAAGGCCCTTCAGGTCAACCTGGAAGTAACTGATCGCGCTGTAACCATTGACGCCAGGTACTTGCCTCTCAAAGAGGTCGTGGAGAGGCTGCCCGGCCTCCTCCAGCAGACTCAAGCCCTTTTGTGCGAACTGAATCATCCCTTCAAGAACTGGGCCTATGTAGTCCAGGAAATGCGCAATTACGCACTGAGGCACTTTTCCGTCTACTACGAGCATCCCAAAGGGCCTGAAGTCATTGAGATTATCTTAAACGAATGGCTTGATGCCGTCAGCTCATCATCTGACCGGTCAGTCCAGGCTCGAGCCCTGGACAATATCGTCTACTTTGTTGAAAAGATCATAGATGACGGAACAAGTCGCCTCAAGGATTGCATGCCGGTCCTGTCTGAGCTCTTTGAGGGCTTGATGAGTTTGCCTGATGAGCAGTTTTTTCTTTTGTCGAGCGGATACTATCAGGTCAAACGGATAGGGCAAATCGTGTCTCAATTGAAAGAAGATGGATTTGATCACCTCCATTTTAACCCACTTCTTCGCAGGACACTCCAGACAACTTACCAATACTGGCTCACACAGGAAGACCCCGCAGAGTGGTTTGTCACGGACGGCGAAAAGTCTCATCCGGGATTCTCGCGCCAAGGTCTTTTTCCGGACATATCTCATGCGAACCTTTATGAATTCATGGAAAGGCTGAATCAGATCGATCAACAGGCAACTCCAAAGCTCGTGCTAAACGCGCTCCTTGAGCTGCCCTGCTATGTTGATATCGTGAAATCGTATAAGGAACTGCCACACAGGATCGAGCAGCTTGAAACCGACACCCAAGACAGACTCACCAAAACACTCCGGAGCCTATTCAAGATCATAGAGACCAGGGGCCTTTCTTCCATACACGAAGACACACTCGGCCGTCTTAACCGGTGTCTTGCTGCAATCATCCGCACCCACAAGGTTGAAAACGTCGAAGACCTGCTCAGCAGGACCTTTGAAGCCCTGAGACAGAGCATGCAGAAATTTCCGGAGGCAGCCTTTCACGCCCTGGAAAATATTGGGAAAGAGGTCTTTAAGAGCAATGATAGCGACATGGTGGATCTGTTTATCCAGCACACCATTGACTCAGGGTTTCAGTGTCCGGAAGTCAAAGGCGCCACGACTGAATGGAAAGTGCAGGCAAATCCGGTTCACCTTGCAAACATCAAAGCCTGGCTTCATCTGATCGAAAACGATCCAAAGTGGTGCAAAAAGCTGATTTCCGCCCTGATCATCAACCTTAAACTGGCCGGGCTCTATATCAAGGATACGGACCTCTTTCAAAATGAGATTACTCTATTCCTTAACAGTCATGTCGGCCCTGTTTATAATCTCGCCAAACAATTGGCCAAGCTGTTTCCCGTCTATTTTAATGAAATAAATGCCGAAGGTGAGCTAAGAGATGTGTCAACGGAGATGGATGAGCTCTCGAACCGCGGAGACATCCTGATACACTTTCTTCGAAAGCAGTCTCATGTGGAGAGTAACAACCTCCTCATAGATTTTACTTTGGGAATAATAGACTTTTGGCTCAACAGAAACAAGAGGCCCATTGCACCTTATGTCCCTTCTGAGTTCCTTGATGAGATAAAGGAGACGGGAAAATATGTGGATGGGGCGCACAGGCTGGTCACCCGCCTGTTTCAACAAGCAGGGATTCAAGATGCCAGCCAAATCCTGGATCTTGACACGGCTTCTCTTGGACAATACCTGTCCGAAGTTCCTGACGAGCTGAAAATCGATAGGCAGCGAGTGCTTCTCCTGATCCGCTTTTTGGAACTCCTTGATCAGAAGTACAACCTGAACAGTTTCGAGACAAACGCTCTTCTCAAGGAGGCGGGTATCAAGGGGCTTCCCAGAACCAGGCGCCTTGAGCAAGCCCTCAGAAGCTCTGACTTGATCACTCGCCTGCAAGGCATCCTTGACTATCTGAGATTCCTCAAGCTGACTATCCTGTCCCGAAAGCAATTCAGGATTTCAGAAGACATCTACCACAAGCGGCATATTGCTGCTGACATTCCTTCCATGTACGGAACCTATCACGAGAGAAAATTCGATTCCCTGGGATTTGCCTTCCGCCTGGAAAACCTGGCCAATGTCCTTTTTGAGAACCTAATCGGCTCCATCAACCTCAATTTCTTGACCCGAACCACTTTCATTCAGATTGCCGATTGCATGCATCTCCTTGTCCAAGCCATGGAGCTTGATGGCATCGTTGTCAAACCACTGAGGAACTGTCTGAACTTGCTCACTCATGCTATCGAAGTCAGGCGTTTTTCTTTTACCCAGTACCTGGACATTTTCAGGGAGTTTTCCCGGGCCGAGCAGCACATCCTGAATACCCATTACACCAGTATTCACAAGGAAAACCTGGGACGGATTGTACCGCAGCTGGGTCCTGACAAACTTCTTCCGAAATATGGCGTGAAGCAAGATGAAAAGATCTCTGAAGAGGTCATAAGCAAGGTTTCAGAGACCTTTTTCCGGGATATTGTGGCAACCACTTTTGGCTTTCAATATCTGGACACCTTTGTCAGCAAAATCATTCATACCCTTTCCCATCAATCTGAGGAACTTACCGGTGAAAACCTGGATCTCCTGCTGAGCTATGACCCAGGCAAATCTGTATCAGAAATTCAAAGGCCCATGCGCTTGATCAGTGATCCCATCACTCTGGGCAACAAAGGCAATAACCTGGTCAGGCTCGCAGCGCTAAAGATGCCTGTCCCCGACGGGTTTATCATCACAACAGAGGTTTTCAGGTGTCTTAGAGCCATCAGCGCCTTTGAACAGGCCGAGCAGGACCTTAGGGAAAAGATACTTTTTGAAATAAAGCAATTGGAAAAACACTCCAACAGACGGTTCGGTGACCCTGACAATCCCTTGCTTTTGTCGGTTCGCAGTGGATCCGCGATTTCCATGCCCGGCATGATGGATACCTTCCTTAATGTGGGGCTGAATGAGTCCATTGTGGAAGGCCTGATCAAGAAAACAGGCAGGCCCTGGTTTGCCTGGGACAACTACAGGCGATTCCTCCAGTCGTGGGGCATGTCCTACAACATGGAACGGGACATATTCGACGCTATCATGAGAGATTACAAGGTCAGATATGCCGTGGACCGAAAAAGGGAATTCACACCCGAACAGATGCGCGAGACGGCCTTGGCCTATCGTCAGACTCTGTCTGCCGCAGGCGTGGTCCTTATCGATGATCCTCATGAACAGCTTTTTCAGGCTATTCGACAGGTCTCTTATTCGTGGAATTCGGATAAGGCCAGAACATACCGTGATATTATGGGAATCTCCGATGATTGGGGCACTGCAGTGATCGTTCAATGTATGATATATGGCAACCTGCACCACCAAGCCGGTTCAGGTGTGGTTTTCACACACAACCCACACGCCTCTCTCGACAAAATCACTCTATGGGGCGACTACACGACAGGAAACCAGGGCGAAGATGTGGTATCCGGTCTCGTGAGGACCGATTCCGTTTCACTGGAGCAAAAAATAGCACAGGGCAGAGACCAAGATCATGCCCTTGAAGAGGTATTCCCGGAAATCTTTGGGGCTTTGCGCGAAGTGTCCAAACACCTCGTCTATCAGAAGGGATGGAGCGCGCAGGAAATCGAGTTCACCTTTGAAGGACCAACAGCAGACAGACTTTACATTCTGCAATCAAGAGATATGATTGTCAGCCAAGAGAAACGTCAGCCGGCTTTTGTCCCCTCTTCCAAGCTCAAGGGGGACCTCCTGACCAAGGGGGTTGGTGTAAGCGGAGGAGCCCTGAATGGAAGGGCTGTTTTTTCGCTTGATCACATCAGCCATTTCCGCAGCCTGGAACCGGAGACACGACTCATCCTCATTCGTTTTGATACCGTTCCGGACGACATACGAGAGATCTCGGCCGCAGACGGTCTTTTGACGAGCAGGGGAGGAGCAACGTCGCACGCGTCCATTGTTGCACATCAACTGGAAAAAACGTGTGTAGTGGGGTGTTCCAATCTCATGGTCTATGAAAAAGCGGGTTATGGCATCGTGAGCGGCCACACCATTCAACGTGGAGACTTTTTGAGCATAGATGGCCGGAATGGCTTCGTTTACAAAGGACAACATGAGATACAGTAGTAATATAGAAATGCCTAAAAAAGGCAATTTAGGCATTTCGATGCTATGAACCAAGTATGGAAAACTAATGACTCTTACCTGCCCCAAAGGACCAGACTTCCTGAACTGAAACAAAATACGGAGAGATGCCATCATGAACAACAAAGCGCTTGGAATCAACGGCATGGGACGTATTGCCAAACTTTCCATCTGGCAACACATAGGAAGGGAGAGCTTTTCGGAAATTGTGGTAAACATTGGCCGTGCCGTGGGCACAAGCCTCGAGGATGTTGCCCGTTTCATTGAAAAGGACTCCACATACGGCGCCTTGCATAACTACATCCATGGTTACAGGGCAGGTCGTGTGATTGACAACCTGGACGAAAAGACGGGCTCAATGTCGATTGACGGCGTCCGAGTTACCATCCTGCGGGAGGTTCGTGATCCCAGGCACATTCCGTGGAAATCCCACGGGGTTGATGTAGTGGTTGAATCAACAGGGCAGTTCACCGATCCAACCCTGCCCCCGGACGCACCGGGAGGCGCCGTGCGGGGGCACTTGGCTGCCGGGGCACGCAAGGTAATTGTGTCAGCCCCATTCAAGATAAAGGACAAGGCCGCCCCTATGCCCGAAGATGCAGTCACCACGGTCTTAGGTATCAATGATAGTGACTTTGACCCGGCCAAACACAGAATCGTATCAAACGCCTCTTGCACCACAAACTGCTTGGCCCACATGCTCAAGCCCCTGTTGGATTATTTCGGTTTTGAAAGGATTCTCACTGCGTCCATGGCGACTGTCCATGCGGTAACGGGTTCCCAGTTGGTCCTGGATCGAGCCCCCAAGGCAGGAGCAGTTGATCTCCGACGCAACCGGAGCGTGTTCAACAACATCATTCTAACCACCACGGGAGCCGCAAAAACCCTGGCCCTGGTAATCCCGGAGATGAAAAAGATCGGATTTATCGCCGAATCAGTAAGGATTCCAACCAGTACGGGCTCACTGATCATCCTGGTCATAGATATTCAGGATGATTCTGTCTCTGCCCCAATAAATCGGAACCAAATCAATCAGATTTACGAAGACGCTGCCGAGAGGGACAAAAAAGGCTATCTTCAGTTTTCCGACGATCAGAACGTATCTTCAGATATTATCGGCTACCCCTTGGCTGCGACAATAATAGAGGGTCAAGAGACTCACACCCGCACGGCCGCCATCTCTTTTGACCTGACACGCCTTAAGGGCTATTCACAAGAAGTTGGAGAGCGTCTGGGTCAGAGTATCGTTGACATACCTGTCACAAAGATAGTCGTCTACGGCTGGTACGATAACGAAATGGCCGGATATACCCACATGCTCGCAGATCGGACAGCAACGGTCGCTTCCATTTTGGACTAAGGGGGATTGACAGTGCGAGCGACTCTATTGTATAAATCGGCATGGTGGAGGCTTCTGGAATACGTTTTCTTGAGAATTTCAAGGATTTCAAGGGATGATGGATCTTTTATCATCCTTTTTTTTGGTTTTTTAGGGTGTGAAACGCGGTGGGAAGCTATAACACTATTAAAAACAAGCTACTGGATGTCAATAGAGATATCCGCAGCATTATTCAGACAGCCTTATCCATTGATGGCCTGACCTCTCATCCCTTTAAGGTATGGCAGTCAACGACGGATCGGATCGAGAGGCAACTGTCTGAGGAAACGATTCGGGTGGCCCTGGTTGGGTCTATTAAGTCAGGAAAGAGCACCTTGACCAATGCCTTGTTCGGAAGCGATTTTGTCAAGAGGGGCGCAGGAGTTGTAACATCCATAATAACCAAGCTGCGACCCGGGCACGATTTGAGAGCCAGGCTTGAGTTTAAGACCTGGGATGAAATAAACGCAGAAATAAATCAGGCGCTCATCCTTTTTTCTTCAACAGAGTCGGATACTGTCGGAGGTGATTTTGATATCAACCGCAAGGAAGATCGTCTCCGGTTACAACAGGACCTTGCAAGACTGAAGACAGAGCAACTCATCTCCGATGATGCCCGCGATCCGAATAGCGTTCTCCTGATCGAGTACCTTAAAGGATATGACCGGGTCAAAGGCTTTGTTACCTTTGAACCGGCAACGCACATATTTGAGTCGGATGACTTTTACAAGCAAAAGGATTTTGTTGGCGATGAGTCCTTGGCGGTCTTTTTGAAGGATATCTGCCTGACACTCAAGGCTCCAGAGGGCTTTGGAGAAAACCTTGAAATCGCCGACTGTCAAGGAAGCGACTCGCCAAACCCCCTGCACCTTGCAATGATTCAAGACTACCTCGTTCAAACGCATCTCATCGTTTACGTTGTGAGCAGCCGAACAGGTTTGCGGCAAGCAGACATCAAATTTCTCACCCTGATCAAAAAGATGGGACTAACGAAAAACATCCTGTTTGTCGTAAACACCGACTTCAGCGAGCACGAGACAATGGCCGATCTGGAGAGAGTGCTCAACAGGGTGAAAGAAGAAGTGGAGATGATTCTATCTTCTCCTCATGTGTTTGCCTTTTCTGCCCTTTTCAATCTGTTCAAAAGCCTTGACTCTGAAGACAGCGCTGAGCAAATCCTCTCCCGAAAAGATCGCCTCCGGCTTGAACACTGGCGCCAAGACACTGAGATGGTCGCCTTTTCGGACCGGCAAACAGAAAGCTTCTTGCAAACCCTGATCTACAGGATATCCAAGGATCGGTTTGCTTTGCTCTTGGAAAGCAATTTGGAAAGGATGTCTAATATTGTATCCGGCACGCAGGATTGGATTCAAGTCAGTCAAGACCTTTTGCTGAAGGATGTTGGGGAGGTTAAGAAAGCATTTGCCGAGATGGACAGGCGGCGAAACGCTTCTGCCCAGGTAACCGTGGTAATCAAAGACACATTGGACGGCACGACACTCAAACTGAAACGGGACATGGGAGCCGACGTAGACCGCTTCTTTGACATTCAATACGGGGAAATAGGTCAACAGATTATTCATTTTATTGAATCATATGACCTGTCGCTGGCAGAATTCGAAAAGGATCTCAAAACTTCAGGCTTCTTACCCACACTTTACCGCGTCTTTCAGGCTTTGCAACAGGCCGCCAACCGCTTCATAGCGGAATCCATCAATCCCAGACTCGTTGAGTTTGTCCGCCAAGAGGAAAAAAGGGCGGAAGATATGTTTGAGCAGGTATCCGGCCCATACAGTCTGATGATTCAGGATACGGTTGATCGGCATCAGCGGACTATGGAAAAGCTCGGCATTAACATCCCCAAACGACCTTTCAAAACGATTCGCGCCCCTGAAGTTGCTCTGGTTAAGACTGACAGCCAACTGAGCATTCCACATCTTGCAAGCGCCATGCGATATACGGCCAGGATCAAGACCGAGGCTATCTTGAGGCTGGGATTTTACAATACGTTAAAGACCGCAAAAAAGCTTTTTAAAAAGCCTGTGACAGACGGACCGGACAGCGCCATCCGTTCGCTCCAAGACAGTGTGCGCCGAATCAAGGAACAGATGCAAGAGTCCATAACAGCCCATTTCCTGGACTACAAAGAGAACTTGAAATACCAGTATGTCTTTAAACTGGTTGAGGCTATGTCCGACAGGTTGTACGAGGCTCTCACGGATCGGATGATGGTCATTACAAGCGATCTGTCGGACATGAAAGGCCTTGTCAAAAATAAACGTCTGGCCAAGGACCATTTGGCCGAACAGTTTTCTTCCATGGAAATGTCGCTCAATGCTGTCATGGAAAAAATCAGGGATGCAGAAAGGCTGGCGGAAAACCACAACCTGCTACAGAGATAGTCAAAACCACTCAACTACTCAACCACTCAACGAGGTCTGAACTAACAAACACGGGAGGTTCCAATGGCAAGAAAAAAGGCGCGGATTATTTCAGTAGTTAATGAAAAAGGCGGAGTTGGAAAAACTGTAACGGTTATCAACTTGGCAGCAGGGCTTTCTCTGAAGGAAAAGAATGTGCTGGTCGTTGACATGGACCCCCAGCTCAATGCCACTAAAGGTCTGGGCTACAGTCACAGCGAGGAGAGCCTTTCAGTCTATGACGTTATCAAGTTGCAAGACCCTGTTCCGGCCAAGTCGGTCATCTCGCATACAACGTGGAAGCACCTTGATCTTCTTCCTTCCCACGTGGACCTCTCCGGGATTGAGATAGAGTTGGCAAACGAAGCCGGACGGGAAAATCGCCTTAAGGACGCCTTGGAACCTATTGAAGATCTTTACGACTTTGTCCTGCTGGACACCCCGCCGAGTCTTTCCCTTCTCACTGTCAACGTGCTCGCCTTCGCCCGAGAGATCTTGATTCCGTGCCAAACGCACCCCTATGCCTATGGTGCAATGGATGAACTCCTTGAAACTGTTTCAATCATACAGGAAGAGATCAACCCGAGCATAAGAATAATGGGTGTGGTGCCCACCTTTTTTGACCAGCGCACAAGGGTATCAAACAAGATCATTGAAGATCTGAGAGCAGACAAGCGTTTTAAGAAAAACCTTCTTAGCACGGTTGTCCGAATCAATACCACAATAGCCGAAAGCGCGCATTATGGAAAACCTGTCGTATTTTTCAGACGCTCCAGCCCGGGAGCTCTGGACTATCTGGCGCTCACGGATGAAATCCTGGCCTAGCGGATTATCTCCCATCCATTAGTCGCCAGCTCTCTCATGAGTCCTTCCTGGGATTTGACATTTTTTTGACACTGCACTGTCTTAAAAATGACGGCGGCGGCTTAATTTGCCTTCATGCCTGTCCGGGACACGAATCTTGAAAACAGAGAGTCGTCCTGCCTGTCAATAAACGGAATCAGCCCTTCTTTAAAGTCCCAGTCAACTCAGTCCTTCCTCTTTGACCTCATGGCACGCTTTGTGCTCATTAGAGTATTGTGTGTATTATCCTCAACCCCAAGGGTCGCAGCACATTGACTCAGCCCATATTCGTACAAGGTCTCAAACGATGCACACTGACCACATTGAGAAAGAGTTAAAGAAAGAAATAAATCGGATCGAAAAGAAGTTGGATCGAACTCAGACACTTCGGTCAGCGGCCTGGATCGGATCTGGCCTGGCTGCCGGCTTGGTCCTCTCCACTATGGCCAGTCAAATCCCCCTCCTCGCAGGCATGGTTGCCGGTGGCGCTCTCTTAAATGTTGCGCTAAGAGGCTTTGTCTCACGAAAAAGATAGGCGCAGTCATCTAGTATTCCTCATACACCAGTCCAGCCAAAAGCGAATCGTCATGGAGTCTTGCTCCGATGTCAACGCCGAAAGAATCAGCGATAGGCTGTAAAATATCCGGGTTGTTTTCCCACACGGTGCGGCCGGCATCCAGTACGACCTCTACACCTTTCCTGGTCATCTTGCCCAGAGGCCGGCGACATGTGCCCGCGGGCATGCCAAGAATTACCATAAGGGTCTTTGCGCCAAGGGGATTTCTGGCACGGCACGTCACCGTTCCAAAAGGCGTCTCCTCCTGAGTCTTTACAGTCACAATCCCAAAAAGGGGTTTCAAAGCGCTCACAAGTTTTTCTGCCTCGGCCTCATTACCCTGGTTCAGAAACGTGGTCATGTCCTGGACGGCCTTTGGAGCAATGTTAGAGGCTACCGAGATCACGCCGCTAGCCTTGATACTCGGATCGGTCATCATCGTAAGAGTCTTGTCATCGTCGCCGGACATAATCGTGAAGTCCTCCCCGCAACACTCACGGGTGCGCTTCATATTCTCGATGCTTCCTGTGGCTTCCTTTACCGTGCTCACATTGGCAAATTGCTCATTCAGGATGGCAATGTCTTCAGGTAAAAGCTGGGCCCCGGTACGTCCCGGAATCACATACGGAATGATCTGGATCTGGGGGAACTTGGCTGCCACAGGGGCCACATATTCCCTGCGGATCTCCAGTGAACTAGGCCCGTTGTAGTAAGGATCTACCAGCAAAGCGGCATCAGCCCCCACGTGCACTGCGTGCTCCGTGCTCTCCAGAGTCTCCCGCGTATTGTTACTCCCTGTCCCTGCAATGGACTGGCACCGCCCTTTACATTTCTCAGCCACCATCCCGATTACCTTGTTGTGCTCTTCCCAGTTCAATGTAGGGCTCTCACCCGTGGTACCCACAGCCAGGATTCCACTAACACCACCTGCGATCTGAAACTCTACCAGTTTTTCAAGGGCCTCGTAATCGACCGCATAGTCCTTGAATGGCGTCATCAGCGCCGTATAACATCCGCTAAACATCGTGGCACCTCCTTGTTTTAGTTCTACGCAAAAAAAAACAGCCGGAGCGCACTCCGACTGCAACCAACCAAGAGAGCGCTCCACGAAAAAGTCGTGACAGTCCTGCGGATCTTATCCGCAGACCCAGCCCGCATTTGAAACAGGTCAAAAGCGGACTTCGGCGGTACACCCTTTTGCCGCAGGATCAAAATGCGAGACATCATCCCTTACCCTGCGGCTACTTATGAGTACCGCTCCTCAACTCCGGCGTCATTCTAATTTAGGAGCTGAAGTTCCACATGTCAAGGAAAAACGGGAGTGGTTGCCTTCATGCCCTAAGCGTGGCAATCAAGGTCTTGGGGTCGAGTAGAATTTCAAAGGCGTCTTTGATGTGAGTGACGATGATGTCGGCCTGCAGCATGGCCCTGGTCGTGGCGCCTTCTGCCTGAATCGTGCATATGGAAAGCCTGGCCACCTTAAACATTTCAACGTCTATGTTTCCGTTTCCCACGCAAACTGTGTGTTGTGGCCCTATCGATTCAACAAAGGCTCTTTTCTCCTGGGCTGTTTTTGTGACAACGGCCTCGATACCCGGAGAATGCTCAAAGGTCTGTCGCAGGGTGCCCCGTGTATCCCCGGAAAGGATATAGATAGTGAACCCCTCTGCCGCCAAAGCCTTCAGATAATCCAAAACGCCGGGAATAAAATCCCCGAATTCGGTCACAGTACCGTTCAGATCCAATATCACATTTTCCAACTCAAGGGAGCCAAATCCGGGAACAGCAATGGATTTCATCTCTTTCTCCTGCAGCACTCAGCCACAATTGCATTTCCTGAGCACACCACCATGGGTTTGTCCACATTCTTGTCGGAGCGAAGCTTCAGTGAACTGGCTCTGGAAACAATTTCAGCACAAATGAAGTTCGCCGCATGTCTTCAGGCAGATTCCCATCTCTGTCAAGTCAGGAAGCATTGTGCTTCATCATCTTCAGGCAACATAGCAGATAACGTTTTCGGCACCTCATTTCCTTCTGATTCTGACCTTTCTGGGTTCCGCAATAATCAGATTTCCCTTGAAATCATCTGCTGATAGATCCTTAAGTACCTCCAGAAGGTGGCGGTTCATATCCGTAGTCGACATTTCATTAGGAAAGTTCGCAACAACGATTCCAAAATGGGTTCCTAATGCAAACCGCAGAATATTTCCAAAACCTCTGTCGCCTGTAAGAATCACTGCTTCTTCTCTTTGCGCGAACTCATAAACTTCCTCATCCTCAGCTCCTCGAAGGCCATAGTCCCGAATATCCTTAACATCATATCCTTGCTCTTTAAGCATCATTCCTGTCGAACGCGGCATATCCTCATCAATGACAAATCTTGGCATTTCATCCTACCGCCTTAATCTGCTCGCTGGACAGAATCTTGGCCGCATAGTCAAGGACAGCGAGTATATCCTCACGCGTGATTTCGTACTCGGCCATAACCTCTTCATATGTCATTCCTCCCGCAAGTTTACCCATGATGAGATCCACGGGAACACGCGTACCGACAATTACTGGCTTGCCGAAACGAATTCTCTCATCCAAATTGATCCTTGGAGCTATCTTCATAGGGTTTCTCCTTTCATTTTGGGTCAGATGCTTGTATCCGAAATAGGCTCGGACACCCCCTTTGAGCCTGCGGCTGGTCAGGGAAAATAGGCAACCCTAATTTACGTGTTATCTATAACAATAAAGATACGTTGTCAATTCGCAGGCCTCTGTAGCGCAACCGTTTGTCTTGAAAGATCCGGATTGCACTCGATTCTGAGCCATGTTATCAGAGCGAAAAAGAGGGAAAGAACCATGACCTGGCAGCAAAATGTGGAAGATTTTGGCGAGGAGATCGAGCCTGGCTCCACATTCCGGTTTGAATGCCATCAGGGCCTGAGCTGTTTCGGCACATGTTGCGCAACAGACGTAACCCTCACTCCCTATGACATTGCCTGCATGCGGAGGCGCCTGGACACGGACTCCCACCAGTTTCTCTCTGCTTATTGCCTAACCTGCGTGGATACCCTGACCGGATTTCCCTCTGTCCTCCTCAAGCACAAGGAAGACGGCGCGTGTATTTTTCTCAAGAGCCACGGATGCAATATCTACCAGAGCAGGCCAAGCTGTTGCAGAAACTATCCCTTGGCACGAGTGATAGAAGATGATGACAAGAGTGGCAAAAGGCTGACCAGATATTATCTCCAGCGTCGCGCAGACTACTGTGAAGGCCTGGGCACGGGGCCCGAGTGGGCCATCGAGGCCTACTGTGAGCAAAACGGGCTTGGGCCTTACGAAAAGGCAAATGACATCTTTTTGCAGATTCCCTTTGCCTTTGAGAGACTTCCATTCAGCCTGAAGCACAACAAGGAAGTGCAGACCATGATCTACCAGGCCGTCTTTGACTTTGACAATTTTTTTGAAAAATACGCACGATTCGGCCCGGCTACGATCCCTGCGGATGACTATGAGATGGTTGCCACGGTTGCCAGTATTACTCTGAACCTGATCAAACGAACAGCCGATCTGAAGTCATAAAATCGCTTAGCGGTTCTATTCATGCTTTGCTAGAATCTTCTGAATCGCAACGGCACATTCAGCCTTGTTGTCATCCGGACAATCGATATCAAGGATTTGCTTCTCCAGGTCGATTTTTTTGATTTTGGCCTGGAATTTCTCGGCCTCCAGCCTAACAAGCCTGATGATCTTGTCATCCTGCTGATCCACAATCGGCATAATTCACTCCCTTAACATGTTCATATGTTCAATCTTGATACACTTACTCATAACCACGTCAAGGCCGGCCTCCCTGGCCTTTTCCGCCGCCCGGTTGTGGACAATGCCCAACTGCGTCCAGACCACCCTGGCCCCGATCTCTACGGCATGATCCACAATAGGAGGGACAGCTTCAGACCTCCTGAATATGTCTACTACGTCTACCGGGAAAGGGATAGCCTTGAGATTGGGATAGCACTTTTCACCCAGTATCTCCTTTTGGCCGGGATTAACCGGAACAATTCTGTAACCGTGGTCTTTGAGATATTTCCCCACCTTGTGGCTGTCTCTTTCCGGTTTGGGAGATAGACCCACAATAGCCACTGTTTTGTGGTTCTCAAGGATTGTCCTGATCTCTTCACACGGTGGATTGTATTGAGGCATCTCGCACGTTATCTCGGGCATTGTTGTCTCCTTGTTCTGCAGCAAAAACGATCATAATAAATCGTGTATTTCAGGTCAAGTTGCGAAATCGCTTATGACATCGCTTCGCGATTCATAGTGTCCATCCAGAAATGAGGATTTTTGTTCAAGATCAAGGCATGCGAAAAAAATAACCGCAGGCATATGTGTGATATTCCGAGGATTATTTTTTGAGCATAACGCAGAGATTGGGCAAAAAGACCATTTATGGATGGACACTACAGCGCTCGCAAGGACTCGGGCCTAAGACGGATGTTCCCCTTGAGGGCCTCGTCAATGAGCCTGATTGTTGTCTCCTTATCCCTGGGGAATCTTGCCTTGACGGGAAGGTAGTTTGAGGCATGGTTGGCATGAAATAGCCCTCCGGAAAGGACCGTGTGGGCCATCATGGTCTTGAGTTCCGTCAACATCTCCATGGGACTGATGAGCCTAAAGCGCCCTTCCAGGTAGTCCTGTCCCAGAGGCGTATTGGATAGCAGCATCAGGCTTAGCGCCCCCACATAGTTGGGGTCCATGGCGCTCAGCGCTTGGCCCGTGGTCTCGGCATGCAGGGCAGATCGTTCCCGACCTGCCAGGCCGAGCAGCACGGTCACGGAGAGCTTGATTCCGGCCTCAACGACTTTCCGGCCCATCTCTACTATGGTGTCCGCTCTTACGCCCTTTCGAATTTTCTTGAGTGTAACATCATCACCGCTCTCAAGGCCCATGTAGACAATGCCCAATCCGCTCTCACGAAGCGCTATCAGGTCTTCCAATGCCTTGGTCCGGATGCTTTTTGCATTTCCGTAAATGCCGACCCGGGTGACCCAGGGGAGACGCTCGCGGATGGTCTTCAGCAGGTTCATGAGCCTGGCCTGTGGCAGGATGAGGGCATCGCCGTCGGCGACAAAAACCCGGCGCTGGCGTCTGCAATAGGAGGCCGCAAACTCGATATCTCGTTCAACAACCGATTCCGGTTTGATTCTGAAGCGCACGCCCTTGTAAGTGCCGCAGAATGTGCATTTATTGTGGGAACACCCTGTGGTAACTTGAAGGATGATGCTATTTGCCTCGCTCGGAGGCCGGATGATTATCCCTTGATAGTCCATTTTCCCTTGACACCAGAAGCCCTTCTTAATACTTGGCAGAATCTTATCACGATTGACACTCCACTGCAAATCACACTCAGGAAGGGAGTACGGACTATGGCTGATAAAGATGTGAGTTTCAGAATTGAAAAGGACACCATGGGTGAGGTGAAGGTCCCTGCGGAGGCCTATTACGGAGCTCAGACCCAGCGTGCGGTGGAAAATTTCCCTGTCAGCGGGATCAGATTTCCCAGAGAGTTCATCATGGCCCTTGGCCTCATCAAGAAATATGCGGCCCAGGTTAATGAGCAACAGGGCAATCTGGACCACGAGCTTGCCCGGGCAATCACTGAAGCTGCGGACGAAATCGTTACGGGAAAGCTGGACGGGCAATTTGTCATCGACATCTTTCAAACAGGCTCCGGCACCTCAACCAACATGAATGCCAACGAGGTTATTGCCACGAGGGCCAACGAGATCCTCACAGGCCAGAAAGACGCCAGGCATCCGGTCCATCCCAATGACCATGTCAACATGGGCCAGTCAAGCAACGACGTCATTCCCACTGCGATTCATGTTGCGGCCTTGACATCAATCACCGAGGACCTCATCCCAGCGCTCAAGATCCTTTACGAGTCACTTAAGGAAAAGTCGGCCACCTTTGACAGCATCGTCAAGATCGGACGCACGCATCTTCAAGATGCGGTCCCAATCCGGCTCGGTCAGGAATTCAGCGGCTATGCCAGGCAGATTGAACTGGGCATGCAAAGACTGGAAGGAACCAAACGATCCCTTGCGGAACTGGCCCTTGGCGGAACCGCCGTTGGCACAGGTCTCAATACCCCCCCGGAATTCGCCTCCCAGGTGATCGAATTGATTTCCCGGAAGACCGGGTGTCGGTTTCGAGAGGCGACAAATCACTTTGAGGCTCAGGCTGCCCAGGACGCGGCTATGGAAGCGAGTGGTGCGCTAAAGACTGTGGCCATTAGCCTGATGAAGATAGCAAACGACATCCGGTGGCTTTCATCTGGCCCCAGATGCGGACTCGGGGAGATCAACATCCCGGCCCTTCAGCCCGGGTCCTCAATCATGCCGGGCAAAGTAAACCCGGTCATTCCCGAATCCGTCACACAGGTTGCCGCCCAGGTGATTGGCAATGATGCAACAATCGCCATTGGCTGTCAGGCAGGCAATTTTGAGCTGAACGTGATGCTTCCCGTCATTGCGCATAATTTGTTGCAGTCAATAAGGCTTATTGCGTCAGCGGCACAGATCTTTGCTGAAAAATGCGTAAGCGGCATTTCCGCCAATGAGGCCAGGTGCAAAGCCTTCATAGAGGAGAGCTTGGCCATGTGCACATCGCTATCCCCAGTCATAGGATATGAACAGGCCGCGGCAATCGCCAAGGAGGCCTATACTATTGGCGAGACTGTAAGAGATGTTGCCAGGGAGAAAAAGGTCCTTTCAGAGGCAAAGCTGGAGGAGTTGCTGGATCCTATGAAGATGACCTAGCGCTCTTTACTGAAATTCCTGCATAGTGTTCTGAACAGATGCCAGTACCTGGTCCATGAGCTTGCTTATGTCTTCATTCTTGAAGCCAAGAGAGCTAACGGCGCTTTCTTCCATTTCGTAAGACAAGGCGTCTTCTCCGGTTCCGAGGCCACTCAACATGGCTATCCCGTCTGCCACATGAAGGATGTTCGCCAGTTCGTTTTCCTGTGCCTCTGACGGACAATGATGATATCTTATGGCAGTAGCCACGTTTTGGGGGACATTCCACTTATTGCATACCTCAGAAGCTATTTCTGCATGATCAAATCCGAGAATCTCCTTTTCGGCAGCCAGAAAACTCCTTTGGCCGTCTGCCATGAACTCTTCGAACATTCCCTTCCTTTCAAGGATATATTTGTCGAGCACTAGCTTGCCCGAGTCATGAATGAGGCCTGCTGCAAACGCGTCATCCGAAAATGCAGGGTTTTTCTTCTTGGCGATCAGCCTCGAACCAAAGGCAACCGCGAGAGAATGCTTCCACAGCTCTCCTGCTTCCAGGCCGTAGCCCTTGATATCTTTTCCCAACAGAGAGGAAGTGGCTGCCATGGTGACAAGTTCCGCCAGAGTCTTATGCCCCAGAATAACCGATGCCTGTTGAATCGATGAAACCTGTTGGCTGAGGCCATAGTATGCTGAGTTGGCCAGTTTCAAGACCCTGGCGGCAATAGCCTGGTCCGTTACGAATATGATCGCCAGGTCTTTGAAACTGGAATTCGGATCGGCCATAACCTCTCGAGCCTTGTGCACGACCTGGGGCATTGGAGGCAATTCGCTCACACTCTTGAAAATCTTCTCCTTTAGAGCTTCGCCCTCTCCCGATTTGTTGTCAGCATGTGCCCCTGAAGCAGAAGAAGGAACGGCGTCGGCGTCCGCCTGATGTGAACGCATATCGACTTTGATAACACTTTTACAAGCCGGGCACGGGAATTTTATCTTCTTCCCAGCGGGGAGTCGTTCATCGGGAATATCGTAGACCTTCCGGCAATTCGCACACTCGACTCTCACTCATGTCCTCCTTTTTTGTTCTAACATATGATCAAATCCACTTCGTTCTTCTTGAGCACCGCAAGGGCTGTTGTGCCATCGTCGGCCTCCAGTATATTGGTAAATCCGATCTGTTTCAAATCAAAAAGTCCGGGTTCTCGTCATTGCGAGCGAAGCGAAGCAATCTCCTTGGTAGCACTGAGATTGCGTCGTCGCTAACGCTCCTCGCAATGACCCGAAATCACAGTTTCAGGGAATTACCAGGACTTATTGAGAAGTTACATTCGAAGCACTAAAGAACATTTATCGTCTCTTGCGCAATGCGATCCAATGGAGCGACTATCTCCACTGCGCCCATCTTGACAGCCTCTTTCGGCATGCCATAAACCACACAGGAAGCCTCATCCTGGCCGATGGTCCTTGCCCCGGCCTCTCGCATTTTCAACATGCCGCGGGCGCCGTCCGAGCCCATCCCGGTCAGGATGATACCCACTGCATTGGCTCCCGCATATTCCGCAGTTGACTTGAAAAGCACATCGACGGCTGGCCTCTGATGGCATACCATGGGCCCGGTCTTCACACACACATAGTATCGGGCCCCGCTGCGCCTCAGGAGCATGTGAAAATTCCCTGGGGCAATCAGCGCCCGTCCGGGCAGCACTGCGTCTCCATCAGCAGCCTCTTTCACTTCTATAGCGCTCAGATCGTTCAGCCTCGCTGCAAAGGCCGTTGTGAAATTCGCCGGCATATGCTGCACGACCACCACGCCCGGGATCGTGGGAGGAAACCGGCACAACACCTTCTTCAGGGCTTCGGTGCCACCGGTGGAAGCCCCTATTGCAATAACCTTGTTAGTCGTCTCTTTGAGTGCACGGCTGGAAATTTCAACTGTCGAGCCCTGAACTGCGCTGTCGTCGATCTGTCGAGAAACCCGTACGCTGGCTGCAGCCCTTATCTTGTCAGCCAGTTGCTGCTTCATGTCCCCGACCGAGTATGCGGCTCCCGGCTTTGACAACACCTCCACGGCCCCACTTTCGATTGCCTCGAGGGCCAATTTTCCCCCCTTGGGTGTCAGTGAGCTAACGATAATGACGGGAAGGGGATAGTACTTCATCAACTTTTTCAGAAAAGTAATGCCGTCCATCCGGGGCATCTCTATGTCCAGGGTGACCACATCCGGTTTCAATTTGACAATCTTATCCCTGGCAACATAAGGATCGGGGGCCGTGCCAACGACTTCGATGCCACGTTCCTTGGAAAGTTCTTCCGTAAACACCTTTCGGACAATGGCCGAGTCATCCACAATCATAACCTTGATGTCTTTCATCAGAAAACCCCTAACCCGTAATGCGAATCTCAGAAATCACACCCGTCAAGATCTTCCTTCTCTGCCATTGCTTTTTCATCCATGCCGAGCGCGTCCCCCAAGATCTTCTTGATCTCTTCCGGCCTGAAGGGTTTCCTGATACAGGCCTTTGCGCCGAGGCCCAGAAGCTCATCCAGCCGCTCTCCCCGACCCTCTGTGGTCACAACCACAACAGGCGTTGTTGACACAACGTCTTGCTTGTTCAAGACCTTCAAGAACTCAAGACCATCCATTTCGGGCATGTGAACGTCAGTCAAGATCACGTCAGCCCATTCCTTCTCAAGAACAGCCAATGCCTCCTTGCCGTTACCAGCCTCAAGAATCTCGCCGACATCGAAGCCAGACATCTGCAGAGTCTTCTTGATGATGCTTCGCATGGATGATGAGTCATCAACAATCAGGACATTAAACGCCATAAGTCACCTTCCAGTTTCAGGTATAAAAATGTGGCCGTTGAGCCGTTGGTTATTCGTCACTTGTCATTTGTCATTGGTTGCCACTTATGAGTTATCAGTCATTCCAACTTTAGGCATTTTAGCTCATTTTAGGCATTCTTTAACACTCAACCCCTAAGCCAGCTTCAAAACATCCTGGACCTTGTTGTACTCATCGTAGAAATCTATGATAATCGCCTGCAGGTCTTTTGGTTTCAGCCCGTAACGTTTCATGACTTCCTGTTTTCCACGGTAAGACAGCCCGTCACGGCCTATGCCAATGCCCATGGATAGAGTTATGACGTTGGCAAGATAGACGATCGGCGTGATCACATCCCCTGCCGAAGCCTCCTCAGGCCTGTGGTGCAGGCGTATTGACTGAACAATATCTTCAGGAAAATCCCACGATTTGGCTATCTTTTCCCCCAGTTCCGCATGATTGATGCCCAGCATCTTACTTTCGGCTTCCAAAAAGGAATAATCTCCTGTGTCCACCAGGGCTATGATCTCCTCAAAGTATCTATCCACAAAACTGTTGAGCACTGCTTTGCCTATGTCGTGCAGGAGCGCTGCTGTAAACAAGGACGGGGGCTCGGACTCGCTGACGCGGCGGGAGATAACCCTGGAGATAATCCCTGTTGCCACAGCGTGTTTCCAGAGTTCCCCCTTTGCGAGATCATACCCTTTGTTTTCCGGTTGAAAGAATTTGACAACCGTGCTTGCCAGGATGATTTCCTTCAACTGCGTATTGCCCAGCAGCACCAACCCTTCCCGGAGGGAGTGTACCTTTCTTGCAAGCCCGTAATAGGCCGAATTGCACATCTTCAACACGTTTGCCGTGATTGCCTGATCATACTGGACCACGGAGATAACGTCGCCAACCGATGCGCCGGGATCATCCAAAATCTTCAGGGCCTGGCTGGCCATAACGGGAAAGGGTGGAAGCTTTTCGATCGATTTTATTATTTCCTCAACATCCTTCATAGGATTATTTCTCCCCTGCCGGAAACCTTTAAGGCCAGTTCCCCTGTGGGAATGTTAAGCCGCATCGTTCTGTTTGAAGTGCCCCCCACGTCTTCAGCATCAACAAGCACGTTGTTGCGCCAAAAGATCTTTCTGAGGGCCGCATAGTTGCGTTTTCCGATGTTGAACACCCCTGAAGCGTCCATAATCTGAGACCCGCCCGCCACTTTCGAGATTATCCGCTTCTTCTCGGCTCCCAACTTGTAACACGCTTTAAACAGGAGCGGGATCCCCGTATCGGCAAACATCAAAGGCTGGTTCTTGGCTTTATTACTGTCCAGCCTGGATTCAGGAAGCATGTAATGGAGCATGCCGCCCACCTTGGCCACTGGGTCATAGATAGCCACACCAATACACGAACCCAACGAATGGGTAATCAGGGTGGCAGCCGGATCATCACTCACCTTCATATCAGCTATACCTATAGTAATATTCAACGCTCTGATTCCTTTTTCATCTGGGGGTTCTGGGTTTCCGCTGCACTATCCAATCGTCGATGATCAGAATCTTGGTCATAATGAATCGGATATTTGTAATGGCAATCACCGTGCCAAATTGCTTGATGCCCGGCAGAATCTTCTTAACTTGCTGAAATAGCACCGGAAAATATCTCGGCAACCGAGAATGAGAAGCAAGGCAGGATCGCCAGGGCCGTCAAGAAAATGGCACATCATCGTCATTGATTCCCAGAACGTTATTGATCTGGCATAGGACCTGGAGTAATGGAGTAGTGCAGTAAATGGGAAAAGACAAAGTCCAAACCATGCCTGAATCGCAGTCGGATCATAAAATCCCGGACCCCACATTCCAAACCTCGCATGTCTTGACCGTGGCTGGAGGTCACTTTGTCCATGATGTGTTCAGCAGTTTTCTTGCCCCCTGGCTTCCGCTGCTTATTGAAAAACTGAGCCTTTCACTTACGCTGGCAGGCTCTTTGACGTTATTTATTCGGATACCTTCCCTGCTGAACCCTCTCATCGGCGTTGTGGCCGACCGCATGGATATGCGCTACATGCTCATTGTCGCCCCTGCGGTCACAGCCGTGTGCATGAGCCTGATCGGGCTTGCCCCCAGCTACACGATTGTGGCCTCGTTGCTCTTTGTGGCCGGGTTGAGCGCCGCTGCCTTCCACGTGCCAGGGCCTGCAATTATTGCACGGGTGTCAGGATCGCAGGTGGGAAAAGGGATGAGCCTCTTTATGGCTGCCGGCGAACTGGCTCGAACCATAGGCCCTCTCTTGGCAGTGGCCGTTGTCTCTCTCTGGGGCTTTGAGGGAAGTTATCCGGTCATGACCATCGGTCTTTTCGCCTCAGCCTTGCTTTACTGGCGGCTGCGGCACGCCACGGTCCACACAAAGGCAGCGCATCAACCTTCCTTGGTGAGAACCTGGCAAGCCATGCGACATGTGCTGATTCCCCTGACCATTCTTGTTGTGGCTCGCGCGCTGACTGTGGCCTCACTGACGGCGTTTTTGCCCACCTACATGGCCGCTCAAGGGAAAAGCTTGTGGGCCGGAGGTGGTGCATTAGCCCTCCTTGAGTTTGCCGGGGCTTTTGGCTCGCTCATATCCGGTACGGCAAGTGACCGTTTGGGACGACGTTTCGTGCTACTGGCCGTCATGATCGCTTCTCCTGCCCTTATGCTCGTCTTTCTGATAACCGGCTCGTGGCTGATTGTTCCTGTTCTTGTTCTCCTCGGATTCACCATCTTTGCCGCTTCTCCTGTCATGCTGGCCATTGTTCAGGAGCATGCCCGTGGCGTGGAAGCCACGGCCAATGGAATCTATATGGGGATCAATTTCGTGGTGGTGTCAGGGATTACGGTGCTCGTGGGCTGGGCCGGAGACTTGATAGGGCTCCGTGCAGCTTTTGCCTGGTGCGCTGTCCTGTCCCTGGCCGGAATTCCGGCCATCTATTTTCTTCCCGGCAAGAAAGCAGGACAACGTCAGACTCACATCCTTGGAAGGCACGTCCCCCCTAAATAGAGACAAGCTCAATTCAGAGACATGACGGGTATTAGGTCCGCCAGTCGGCGGACCTAATTGTCGGCGTCAGTCTGCGGTTGGAAATAGGAAGGAAGGGCACGAGATGCAGGCCTCAAAATTGTTCTAAAGGTTTGATACGTTCATACCGATAAGAGACACAGAAAAAAACAGTGGAACAAAGGCAAACCTCTCGAAAGAGTGGGACGCAAAGCCTCCGGTCCGCCCAGGCGGATAGCGGGGTTGCCCTACTGGCAAGAATTTCGACATCAGGGCCCATTCTTTCGTGAAAAAGAATGGGCTTTTTGCTTTTGGAGGGATCCTATGAACACAACCGATACCTCCGATCATATTCGGCAGCAACAGGCTGGGCAGTTCAGGAGACCAGATGATGGTCAGGAACCGTTTGTTCGTGTGAAGGACCAAAGACTGGAAAGCGCGAAGGATCAGAAAACGCGTTCTGTTTTTGTGAACAACGAAAGCGTTATCAGCTTTGAAAGAGGGATTCTGGAATCTGATTTCCCAAAGATATTTGATTCTGATGCCGGCATGAAATTCAACGCTGAGAAAATTCGTGAGACCGAGAAAGAGGAGAAACCCCAGGAACAATATGACAAAGACGAACAACCGCAAACTGTGACGAGTCAAGAGAACATCGTTGATCAATGGGCCTAACCCGGTCCTTCCACACTGCCCTCGTCCCGTCTCAATGGCCCAACACTTCCTCTATTTTGCCTATTAAAACATCCGACTCAACAGGCTTTTCAATGAAACCTGCGATTTCATGAAACTGTAAACTCTGGTCATCCTTCATGCCATGATAGGCCGAGCAGACAATAATAGGAAGATCTTCGAACTTTTCTCTGATCCTTGCGACTAACTCTATTCCGTGCACTTGTGGCATCTTCATGTCTGTGACCACCAGGTTTATTGATTCCTCGTCTAATATTTCCAATGCCTTTTCTGCGCTTGGAGCAGTAAGAACCCTCCACGGACTCTTCCGCAACATCCTTGTATAGGAACTCAGGACGTTTGGCTCATCATCTACAAACAGAATGCTCTTTGTGGCTTCTTTTCTTCTCACTATCTCTTCTACTATGTCTCCCAACCTTTCTTTTAAAACCAGGATATCGCCGGCCAGATACACAGGCGCCTCTCCGGGCAGTGGCTGAAAGTCATTTTCCACGGAAATATCACGTGAGTAAAGAACAACGGGCAGATCAGGATAGTCACGTGTAAATCCGATGAACAGATCAAGCCACGTCCATTGGGACATGCTTGGTTCCAGCAGCAATATATCCAGTTCGTTTTCGCTGAGTCGCAAAGCGTCCGTATCAGCGACAAATATGGCATCATAGTCCGCGCTTCGCAATGTCTGTTCAATCAGTCCGCCTTCATACCCGCTTTCAACAAACATATGAAAAACAATTTTCGGTTTTTCCATGGTCCACCTCTCTATGTTTCGGGGTTTGCATCATCACTCTCAGATGGTTCAGTCCTCTTACTAAGTGAACTAAAGTGAATCGAACTGCCTAAGATTTTAACAGATATTTCCTGTCCTTGACTTTAGGCATTTTAGGCAAGTTAGCTCATTTTAGGCATTCTCTAACCAGCCGGTATCCGTATCGTAAACGTAGTCCCCTTGCCCACAGTGCTCTCCACATCGATCGTTCCTTTGTGCTTCTCAATGATGTTATAGGCAACATTTAATCCCAAACCCGTTCCCTTGCCCACGTCTTTGGTCGTAAAAAATGGGTCAAATAGTTTGGGGATGTTCTCTTCGGGGATTCCCGTTCCCGTGTCGCTTATCTTTACCTCTACCGACCCATCATAGCCCTTTGTTGAAATCTTGATCTCGCCTTGATCTTCCATTGCTTGTGCGGCATTGACCAGCAAATTCATAAAAACCTGGTTGATCTGCTGGGGATAACATCTCACGATAGGCAGATCTCCGTATTCTTTTGTCACCTTGGCCTTGTACTTAAGCTCGTTCCAGACAACATTCAGGGTTGATTCAATGCCTTTGTTGATATCAGTTTCCTGAACCTTGTCTTCTCCGGGATGAGCAAAGTCCTTCAGGTCGATAACTATCTTCTTGATCCGCTCGGTTCCTTCCTTGCACTCTCCAATGAGATCCGTAATATCATTGAGGATGAAATCGATATCGATTTCTGTTTCAAGACTTACAATCCCCTCCACCTGTTCCGCAATGGAAGAAGGCAAGTTTTCCCTGGCAATCGTATCTTTCAGTTCCATGATCAGTTTTCTGTACTCTTTTACGAGTCCACTAATGTCATGCTGATAATCAGAGAGTGTCTTTAGATTGCTGCTCACAAACCCTGTGGGGTTGTTGATCTCGTGTGCCACACCGGCGGCAAGCTGGCCAACGGAGGCCATCTTTTCGGACTGAAGGAGCTGCGCCTGTGCCCTCTTGTACTCATCTTCTAACTCGATGATGCGTTCACCAGCCCTGATCCTGGCCTTTAACTCGTCAGGGTCAAAGGGCTTGACGATATAATCGTCTATGCCCGCCTCAAACCCCTGGATAGCATCTTCCTTGCGATCTTTGGAGGTAACTAGAATCATGTAAACATAGTTGGACAGTTTTGCCTCTCGGACTTTCCGGCATAGCTCCAGCCCATTCATCTCCGGCATGGCCCAGTCCGTTATCACCATTCTGACTTTGCCTTGCTGGATTACTTCCCATGCCTTCAGGCCGTCTTCAGCAAGAACGCATTCATGGCCCAGACTCTTAAGCAGCTTTTCCAGAAACCCCCTGGCCACAAAATCATCTTCTGCAATTAAAATTTTCATGGTTTGTTTGCCTCTTTTCCTGGCTGAGTAGTTAAGTAGTCAAATAGTTGAGTGGTTGAGTGGTTGAGTGGTTGAGTGGTTGAGTGGTTGAGTGGTTGAGTGGTTGAGTGGTTGAGTGGTCGAGTGGTCGAGTACTTAACTGATTTCCTATTATTCATTATCTTTTCTCGCTTTTAGATACTTGACATAACCATTCAGGAGGCGAATGGCAGAAACAATATGTTCTATCAGTGTCTTTTTATTCTCATTGTCTATGTATTCACACTCTTCTGCTACCAAGACATGATCGATCAATTCATAAAGCGAACCACGAGACTGTCTGCAAAATTGGATATTTTCCTGGAAATGGAATCGCCCATAGCCCTCCGCGATATTAGCCGTGGCAGATCTTGACGCCCGGATCATTTGGTCTGCCAATCTGAATTTCTCCTCAGACGGAAGTGTTTTGCACAATTTCCATATCATTACCCTTATATCTCTACATTGCTTCCATACATCCAGGTCTCGAAAGTCGCTCTTTAATCTGTCTGACATCCCTTCCCTCCCTTTAACCACTCAACCACTCAACCACTCAACTACTCCACTACTCAACCAAAGACCAGTCAATCTGGTTGACATATGCCTCAAGCCGGGCGACTTCGTTCTCCAGCTCGCCAAGGGCCTGCTTTCCCGCTTCCAGGTTCCCTTCACGGCCCACCTGCTCAAGGGCAAAGGCAGCCGCAGCTATTCTTTCAACACTCAGGTTGGCTGCCGATCCCTCCAGGCGGTGCGCCTCCTGCTGCAAGGTTTCCCCGTTTCCCTGTTCCAGGGCAGACCTAAGCGCTTCTATTTGGCCCGGAAGGCTTTTTGTGAATTGCTCGAGCATATTTTCCAAAAAGTCCTTGTCGCCCAGGGCCCGTTCAAGGGCCTTGTCCAGATTCATCGGCACAGCGTCTTCTTTCTTGTCCTTTGGATCGTCTTTCTCATTTCCTCCCGTCGCAATATCGGAGGCCTCTTTGCCTTGTTCGGTCCACGTTCGGATCTTTTCCAGCAGATGCTCGGGATCTATCGGCTTTGTGGTATAGTCATCCATGCCTGCTTCAAGGCACCGTTCCATGTCTCCCTGCATGGCATGGGCGGTCAAGGCCACGATCGGAACACGTTCCGATCGGGCTGAAGGCTGAAGGCTGAAGGCTGAAAGGGCAGTGCCATCCTCTGCTTTGAGCTTTGAGCTTTCTTCGGCTTTCAGCTCTTTTTCTCTTGTTCTAATTTTTCTTGTAGCCTCCAGGCCGTCCATCTCCGGCATCTGAACGTCCATGAGCACAAGGTCGTAAGCAATCATTTCAAGGGCCTCGATAGCCTCATGGCCGTTGGCTACAGCATCGGCCCGATAGCCGAAATTTTCCAGAATGTGCAGAGCCACCTTCTGGTTGATAACGTTATCCTCGGCAACGAGGATGCGAATGTTGCGTTTTTGATCCTCGGAAATGGAATGCCTTGTGACAATAGGCGCCGAAGGCCTCTCCTTTCCCACTCTTTGCATGCCCGCCACTGTCGTGAGGCAATCATAAAGCTGCGACTGCTTGACCGGCTTCGTGAGGTAAGCGGCAAAACCGACCTCCTTCATCCGGGCCGTTTGGCCACGTTCTCCCACCGAGGTCAGCATGATCATTGAGGCGCTCATCAGATCAGGATCTTCCTTGATTTTTCGTCCCAGGGCTTCTCCGTCCATTTCCGGCATCTGCATATCGATGATGGCAATGTCAAAAGGGTTTCCCTCAGCTACGGCCTTGCGCAGCTTGTCCAGGGCCTCAGCCCCGCTTGAGGCCTCGTCAAAACGGCAACCCCAGGACCTTAGCTGCTCTTTTACCACAAGGCGGTTCGTGGCATTGTCGTCCACCACCAGGATGTATTTCCCGCGGATGTCTTCGGGAACAATCACCTTAGCCTTACTGTCTTCTGGCTGCTTTTGAAAAACCGCCGTGAACCAGAATGTTGAGCCCTTGCCATCCTCGCCTGTCCTGAGCGAAGTCGAAGGGCTTTCCAATCCAATCTGGCCGCCCATCAGCTCTGCAAGATTCTTTGAAATGGCCAGCCCCAGGCCTGTGCCGCCATGCTCACGGGTCATTGAGGAGTCCACATGAGAGAATGACTTAAAAAGCCTGTGCATGCGGTCTGCGGGGATCCCGATGCCGGTATCCGAAACGCTGAAGCGCACCATGGCCTGCGTGTCATCCTCTTGTTCCAAATCGGCGCGGATCACCACTTCGCCTTTTTCCGTAAACTTGATGGCATTGTTCGAAAGATTAAGCAGGACTTGCCGCACACGCCCGGGATCGCCGCGCACCAAGGCCGGAACATCCTGGTTGATCAGGCAGGCCAATTCAAGGCCCTTCTTGTGGGCCGTCATGGCCAAAATATCAGTCGTATCTTCAAGCGTTACCCTGAGATCAAAGTCGAGGATCTCCATGTCCAGTTTTCCGGCCTCTACCTTGGAGTAGTCGAGGATATCGTTAATCACCGTAAGCAGAGAATCGCCGCTCGTACGCACTATTTCGGCATACTCACGCTGTTCGGGAGTCAATTCAGTGTCAAGCAACAGCCCTGTCATGCCGATCACACCGTTCATGGGCGTGCGGATCTCGTGGCTCATGTTGGCGAGAAACTCTGATTTCTTCATAAGACTGGCTTCCTCGGCGGCATCTCTTGCCTCAAGAAGTGCCTTCTCGACCAGTTTCTTTTCACTTATGTCATCTATCATGCCAATTAACCCGGTCATTTCACCATCAGCATCGAAGACGGGCGCGGATTTAAGGCAAATGCACGTAGTTGGCCCATTGGCGGTTTCGTATTCCAGTTCACCTTCTACTCTCTCTCGCGTTTGAATTGTTTCTTCGAAGTAGGGAACTAAGGATTTGTCTTTCAATGAGTATATATTCAGCGAAAGAGTATCCATACCCGTTTCCTCAAGCCTGAGCATTTTCACATAAGCCGGATTGGCGCTGGTGAAATTCCCTGCCATATCAAGAGAGAATATACCAACGGGTGCGGAATCCATGATGTTAGTTATAAATATAGTAGTTTCTCGAAATCTGTTCAAAATCTGATTGATCAGCCCTCCCAGCTTGGCAACGAGTTCGTTTTCGGAGTTTTCGGGCGCAGGCAGGCTGAAATCTCCCTTGTTCATTTTCTGCAAAACCTCAAACTGCTCGGATAGATCCAGGGCCAGGGCCAGGGCGGTTTCTTCCAATTGAGAAATCAGCAGATTGATTTTCTTTGTCATGGCGTTGAAACTCTCACCCAATACGCCGATTTCATCCTTGCTCTTGACCTCGACAAACCTGGAGAAATCTTCTTTTTGTGTCATCTGAGAAACATCGGTTGTCAGTCCTTTTATGGGAGCGACGATCTTTCTCACCAGTATCGCCCATATCACGAGAGCCAGCAATATTGCCGTTGCAAGGGTAACGAACATCACGACCACCTGCCTGTTCTGGCAACTCGCCAGTTTATATTCCAGCTTTCCTATGAGCGGATTCAGGATTTCATGTCTCATATGAAGAATATGGCCCTGAATCTCTGTCATTGCCGGTCTTGATACATCAGTATATACTTGTCGGGCCTCATCGATTTTGCCCTGGGCGTAAAGATCCATTATGCGTACTGCTGACCCGTGAAGCCTATGGTGGGGTTTTCCAATGGTCTTTAATGGCCGTGCCAAACCTTTGACCTTTCCAGAATCGAAGACATGCAACCATTTTCCAAATTCACATTCACGCGGGTCCAGCTCTTTAGTGAATTCATGCCCGCTGATGAGACAATCTCCCAGGGCCGCCGTCCAATTAAGGTGTTCAATTCGCCCCCTGCTAAAGCTAGCGCGAATCTGGAGTACCTCTTCAAGTTGTTTCGCATCTTTGCGCACATGCATTGACTCTATGATTACCATTACGGCCATAATGCCTGTCACAGAACACAACAACGCAAAACTAACCGCCAATTTATTGCCGATCGACCACTTCATTTTTGCACTCCCTATTTCTGGTCAGAACTGTATCTGTATTGACTTTCGGCCATTGTCTTCATCCCTCACGGAAAGACAGACCTTCTTCATCCTTTCGCACCAGGCCCGCACGTCCTTTTCAAAGGTCGAACAATCCCCTATTACCTCAAGGATATCCCCCTCGACCATGTCGGGTGATTTCACCGCGATTTTCAAAACGGGCTGCGGGCACTTAAGCCCTGTGGAATCTAATTGCTGTACGGCCATGACATGCCTCCTTGGTGATTTGTTATTTGTTGAGTTGTTACGACTCAACCAGTGACTAACTCCCCGGTCTCAATGTCAGGATCACGCTTTTTCCTCGAAAACGTCCCGAAAGGGGAGTGATATCAATATCGTATGCCCCGTCCGGCAACCTGCTTCCCTTTAGTGTCTGTGTCTTGTCGGTTTCCAGCGCACTGATCACCCTCTCTTGAATATCAGTTGAGAAATAATCGGAAAGTTCCCCGCCTATCTCAATGCGTTGGCCATTGTATGACAGCGTTTGGGCCTTTTCATTGGTTATTGCAATCATACCTTCAGCGCCCACACCGATGATCGGTATAGGGAGATCTTCAAGCATGGCACGGGAGAGTTCCAGGGCCTGGTTTTGGATCTCAAGATCCATGGTTCTTTCTTTGACCAGCGCTTCCAGATTCTCGTTTATTCTTTTCAGCTCCTCATTCTGTTCCATGACCTTTCTGTCAAGCCTTTTATTGGCCTGCATAAGGTCGTATTGATCGAGAGCCTGTTTGATCTCCAGCCTTAAACTCTCATCGTTCCACGGTTTAACAAAGAATTTATAGACATGTCCCTTGTTGATCGACTCTGTAATTGCATCCACGCCTGTGTAACCACTTAGGATGACACGAATGATGTCAGGATACTCTTCTTTTACCCTGGCAAGGAACTCAGTGCCGTTCATCCCGGGCATCCTCTGATCGGAAATCACTAACTGAACATCATTGTCCTTAAGGATTTCAAGGCCCTCTGCTCCGCTTGAAGCCATCAGGAATTTGTAGGCCTCCTTTCGAAGCAATCGCTTCAAGGCGCTCAGAATATTCTCCTCGTCATCTACACACAAAACGCTATGTTTTGAATCGTTCATGCTTTTCACCCCGCATGCCGCTGGTTGAGTAGTTAAGTCGTTAAATGGTTGAGTCTCTGCATTGAAAATCACTTCTCACTTTGTCCGCCATTCCCTCCGACCACTTAACCACTCAAAGACTCAACCAATAGCTATCCCCCATCTTCAATAAAAAACTCGCAGGCGTTTTCTATTTCGGTTTCCACCGCCGGAAACCACTCCGGCAAGGCTTTCAGTTCGGCTGCCATTATCCTGGCGGCCTCAGGGAAAAGCCCTGATAACTCGAGGCCTTCACTTGAACCAGTCTTGTAGTTATTCACGATATGATCCGATGCATGAACCAGGACTAGCAAGTTGAAATTAGTGGCGCTCTTCTTAACTGCGTGATGATACGTAATGGCCTCGACCAGACTGGCAGGAAGCTGCCATTTTTTGACCAGACGTCCTCCGACTTGCGCGTGGTCGGCCGGCAATAGCTTCTTCTCAGCCTCATAAAATGACAGGCCCTCGTCCTGTATGGATGTCCAGACTTGTCCGAAAAGCTCTTTGAAATATTGAGCCAGAACCAGCTTTCCCACGTCATGAAGGATTCCCGCAACAAAGGCCTCATCCGGGGTGCCCAGGCGGGTCTTCTCGGCCATGTGTCTGCCCGTCACGGCTACTGCAACGGAATGCTTCCAGAACTCAGTAATGTCAAAGGCCTCAAAGGCATCCTTCCCGGAAAAGGCGTCAACAACGGCAATCGAGACAATGGCATTGCGTACCGTGTTGAAGCCCAATATGGTAATGGCGTGAGAAATCGTGTTGATCTTTGACCGAAACCCGTAGAAGGCAGAGTTGACCAGTTTCAAGATCTTGGAAACCATGGCCTGGTCTTTTTCTATGGCTTCGCTCAACTTCCTGATGGAGACATCAACATCCTGAAGCATCTTATTCACCTTAAAAGCCACAACAGGCAAGGTCGGAAGATCCGGGATGCGATCAAGTTTTTTAAAAAACGTTTCTTTGTCCATGTGTCACCTATTTCCATTCAGTCTCTACATGAATTGAGCCTTCTATAACGCTTCCTTTCCAGAGCCTGTGAAGCGACGAGATCAAAGATTCATCGAGAGTCTTACCTTTGGCAAGTAGAACCCTACCATCTGCGGCACGAATATTCTGCCCCAAAATCATTCCTTCTTCCAGGTCGTCCAAATGGATCGGGACAACCTTCTTCTTCTTCTCTTCCCGCTTTTTCGTATCTATTTGACCTGACTCTAACCGTTTCACAAACTTCATCACTACGTCGGGATCATACTTTTGAGCGGAGTCAAGAAGAAGGAGCTTTCTGGCGATATCATTAATCAAATTTGTGCGGTCGGTGATTGGAATTTTTTTTACTAATGGTCCAAGATATTTTCGAGCTTTTGTTATAATTTCATTAACATCCGCTGGCCATGTCCTGAGTATTTTGCAGCAATCGGCCACGACACTGATAATCCGTGCCCCCAGGGGAATTTCATCTCCTTTCAAACCACTTGGGAATCCGCTGCCGTCGTAATATTCATGGTGAGAAAGGATAATGGCACCCGCCTGAGCCAGAGACTCTACCGGCTGTACGGAAATCTGGCCTATAGCTGGATGCTGGCTGAACATGTAAAACTCTTTCTCGCTCATATCCTCTTCATCTTTTTCCAATATCCTTTCCGGCAATCCCAGCAAACCAATATCATGCAGCATTCCGGCTATTTCGATTTGGTCAAGTTCTTTCTTGTCGAGCCCGTATTCCTCGGCTAACTCTCTTGCGAGGAGCGCAACCCGCCTCATATGTTCACCCAACTTGGGATTCGAGACTTCAACAAAAGAAGACAGTAACCTGACAGCATTCAGGAAACTCTTTTCCAACTGCTTGTTAATCTCTTCCAAAGCCTTATTTTTCTCCGTGACCTCTATGGTTCGCTCAGCCACCTTTTCTTCCAGGCTGTTGTTGAGTTCTTTTAGCTCCGTGTTCTGCTTTTTGGTCAGGGCAAGCAACCGGCGGTTCTCCTCAACAAGTTCATACTGCTCAAGGGACTGTCGAACCTGAAGCACGAGATCATCGTCATTCCAGGGCTTTGTAAAGTACCGGTGAATCTCTCCCTTGTTCACGGCATCGACAATAGCGCCCATGTCAGAATACCCTGTCAGGAGGATTCGTATGGCCCGGGGAAAGATCTTCTTGGCGTTCTCCAGGAATTCGGCTCCGTTCATCGCCGGCATGCGCTGATCGGAAATGATAAGGGAAAAGGGCTTGCCGACTTCTTTTAGTCGCTCCAGCCCCTCCTGTCCGCTTGATGCCGTGTGAATCTCATATCCCTCCTTGCGAAAGAGACGCTGGAGCGATTTGGTGATAGATTCCTCGTCATCCACAAAAAGAAGCACGTGTTTGTATTTTAGCGGCATTGCAGACTCCCGTATGTGTCACTGGTCATTAGTCATTGGCTAACCAGCATGGCCATTCAGCCGGTTTCACTTTCTTTCCCTGGTTTTCCGTTCGTTTTTCCCTTGCCTACGCATTTGCCCAGATTGAGTACCCGCAATCTCCGTGCCAACTAGTGGCAAGATTCCAAAATAACGTCACAATGTGATATTGAAGTCCCCCCCACCTCTGAATAGATTTCTCGTCATTGGTTGATTCTTTTGTCCTCTTGCACTTTGAGGAACACTTCTAATATTTCCGGATCAAAAAACCTTCCGGAAAGCCTCTTCATCTCGGTCAGCGCTTTTTGTCTAGGCCAGGCGCTTTTGTATGGACGTGTATGTGTCAGGGCATCAAAGACATCAACGACAGTTACGATTCTGGCAGCTAAAGGGATAGATTCACCCTCTAATCCGTCCGGGTATCCGCTTCCATCCCAGAGTTCGTGATGACTCCTGGCTATCTCCCGCGCTGTTTGGTAAAAAGGTTTTCTCCCCAGGATCTTTTCCCCGGCAATGGTATGCGTCTTCATCACGGCCCACTCTTCGTCCGTCAGTGGCCCTTCTTTTCTTAAAATGTCATCCGGAATATTGATTTTGCCCACATCATGCATGATGCTGGAAAAACTGATCTGCTCCGATTCCTCCGCAGACATTCCAAAACGTATACAGATCTCGCGAGTCAGCCCCTGAATCCTGTGGATGTGATTCCCGGTATCATCATCCTTTGCTTCAGCCGCAGTGGCGAGCATGACAATCCCTTCCTGCACCGCTTCTTCAAGTTGTAAGGTTCGTTTACGGACCAGATTATCAAGATGCTTGTTGATGAGTTTTAGCTGGTCATTCTGTTCGTGAGTGAGTTTCTGGAGTCGTTTGTTCTCAATAGTCAAGTTATAGTGCTCAAAGGCGCTGGCAATAGTTCCTTTCAGAGCCTCAGGTGACCAGGGCTTTGTAAGATAGCCAAAAATTCGTGAGCGATTGATGGCGGCCATGGCATTGTCTATGCTGGCGTGGGCTGTGAGAAGCATTCGGACTACGTCCGGTCTGTGCTGTTTGACGGTCTCCAGAAAGGTGACACCATCCATTTCAGGCATCATCTGATCTGACAGGACAACGCCTATGGGGTGTTCTCTCAGGATATCAAGGCCCGTCGCTGCCGAATCAGCCGAGTAAATGGCATAGCTTTCGCGCCTGAGTTCGCGTTGCAGGCTGTTGAGCACATTTTGCTCATCGTCTACAATTAATAGGCCTCTGTTCATTTGCTGTTCTTATTGTCGGGATAATGACTTTGAAGCATCCTGCTCAGCACAGTGGCGACGTACAGGAAATTGCCATCAGCATATGTCAAAAAACGCGGTCGCAAGAGGTGTCCCTTCGTAACGGTGTCGTCCTCACTGTCCGGGAGAACGAGGATGACGCGAAGGTTCCAAATCAACTCTTTGTCGGAAACCAAATATGAAAGATCTTCCTTTGTCGCAGCTAGAAGAACAGCTACACTCAGATCATACGTAGGTTGATGAAGCCTGGCTGAAAGGCTCTCGGGGGTTCGGTAAACCTCCATCTTTTCCTTTGGAACCAGCCCTTCGATTACCCTCTGGAGCTGGGCGCCAACTCTGTCTGTTAGCGACCTATAGAATAGTAAATTCATTTCCACGCTTAAGTCCTTTCGTGTGTTTGAACAGAAAGCTCGCTCTCGGCTTGCACCTTTCGGGTTGTCCGTCCGGCACCCGCCGGATGGTCCTGGCTATCTCGCTCTTGACGACGGGCTTCATGACATACTCCCGAATGCCTATGGCCTTGGATCTTTGTTCCGTCATCACCTCGCTGAATCAGGTGCAAAGGATAATCGGAATATCGGGCCTCATGGCCATGAGCTTCTGAGCTAACTCTACGCCGGTCATATTCGGCATGGTCTGGTCATTATGTCCTGACCATCCTTTCTATCCTCTCCAAAAAATGGAAACTCCTATATCCTGCCTGCAAAATATGGGCCAGGAGATTGAGTAACGATATCGGTCTATGTCTGTTTTTTTGTAGGGCTCTGGAACGCTGCTTTGTAGGTGTTTGTCTTACAAGATTCAAAAGGAAGAAGGGATGAATATTAATGGGAGTTATGCTTCGTTAACATGTCATTTCGCTACGCTGTCATTATTTGTCATTTAGTCATTCAGCAACCGTTCACGGGCTGCGCCTGTTGTCATTGCGAGGAGCGTAGCGACGAAGCAATCCTCGTAGATTAAGCAGGAGATTGCTTCCCTGGCCCAGACCCTGGCCCAGACCCTGGCCCAGACCGCGTTTTTCTCTCTGTGACATGGTCCAGCTTCTGTCGCGCCAGGGCGGGCAGGGCGGGCCGGGCGGGCGGGCCGCTCGCAATGACATGTTTTTGGACTTCCAACGAACTTAAACATCAAGTTCGTTGCCGACAGGACGCCGCGAAGCGGCATAAACCAGCTTTTTACGAGATTATCAAGAATAGAAACGCGCCCGAGTTATAGAGTTGGGGAGGCTTCGCGAGCTTCGGCCAAGGGGCTCGCTCGCCTCCCCAACATCTATAACTTGGAAAGGTACCAGACCTACACATTTGACAAAAAACTGATCAAATAACTGATTGGGTCTAGGTCATTCTGGGCTCTACAAAAAGCGGAAACAGTTTTGGGATTTGTTTCTTCTCTAAGTATTTTTTGACCAAACCTACAAGCATGTCTGCATCAAAAGGTTTGTTAACATATTCATCTGCGCCGGTTGTGTATCCCACTATCAAATCCATGTCTTGTGTTCTGGCAGTCAGCATGATGATTGGAATATGCTTGTACGATTCATCTGATTTAAGTCTCTTGGCAACTATGTAACCGTTTGCCTTTGGAAGCATAATGTCCAAGATAATCAGATCAGGGTTCTCCTCTCGCGCCTTTAAAAGGGCTTCTTCACCGTCATACGCCGCTATACATCCAATACCTTCAACTTCCAGGCTGAATTTGACGGACTCCACAATATCCGATTCGTCATCGACTATAAGCACTTTTTTCTTGCCCATGCTCTTTCCTCCTATTTGCTACTCCAAAACTCCTTTCAATTGCTTAATTTATGCCGTCCCCCCATTCCCCCGCATTCCCATTAAATACTGTAGGACCGGCGCTGACAAATTGCAACAACAGCCGCATTAGCGCTGCAACTCAGCATGAGTCAGGAGCTCTTATACATCTCAAGTAGCGCCTGTCATTCCCGCGAAACCGGGAATCTATAACTAATTGCGAACTTGAGATTATAACTCATCCCCAAAGGTTGCCTTGGTTACCTCATCGATGGTAGTGATTCCTTTTAAGATTTTGTCTACACCATCTTTCCAAAGGGTTTTCATACCCTGGGTCTTTCTGGCCACGTCTCTAATCATCCTGGATGACGCCCTTTGTAAAATTAAATCCCGTATGGGATCGTTTACCACTAAAAATTCAAAAAGGGCGATCCTCCCTTTATATCCCGTCTGCCAACAATTCTTACAACCTTTACCTCGATAGAAAACAAGGTCTTCTGTCCTTGTTATGGCCAAATCCTTAACTGCCTGTTCTTCCGGTTGGTAAGATTCTTTACACTTAGGGCAAATGGTGCGAACCAGACGTTGGGCTAACGCTCCAACAACAGAAGAAGAGGTTAAATACGGCTCCACCCCCATGTCCATCAGGCGCGTTAACGCCCCTGGAGCATCGTTGGTATGGAGGGTGCTAAAAACCAGATGCCCGGTTGAGGCAGCTCGGATAGCAGTCTCTGCGGTTTCTAAATCCCTTATTTCTCCCACCATAATGACATCAGGATCCTGACGGAGGATGGATCTTATAGCAGAAGCAAAGGTTACGTTTGCCTTAGGGTTAATCTGCGTCTGGCGGATGAGGTTGAGTCGATATTCCACAGGGTCTTCAATGGTGATAATGTTCTTTTCGGGAGAATTAATGGCATTTAAAGAGGCATAGAGCGTGGTGGTTTTACCGCTGCCGGTAGGTCCGGTAATTAATATAATACCGTGTGGTCTCCTGATAATGGCTTTGTAATCTCTTAATGTCTCTGGGGAAAACCCCATATCTTCCAATCCCATTGAGGCGGCGCTTTGATCAAGGATGCGGAGAACCATGTTTTCACCGTAGATCGTAGGGAAGCTTGAAATACGCAGCTCAATATCTTTGCCCTCCATTTTTATATGAGAACGTCCATCCTGAGGAGCTCTACTTTCGGCGATGTCCATGTTCCCCATAACCTTTACCCGGGAGATAATGGCAAGCTGGAGATCCTTGGGAATGGAACTAACTTTGTGAAGAACACCATCAATCCGGTAACGGGTGAGTAAACTATTTTCATCAGGCTCCAGATGTATGTCGCTGGCGCCATCCCGAATAGCCTGGGTCATGATCAAATTCAGCAACTTAATTGCAGGGGCTTCTTCTACTCCTGAAGGCTTAGAACCTTCTTCGGCGAATCCTTTTATGATATCTTTTATAGAACCCTTAACTCCATAATATCGGTTGATGGCCGTCTTGATCTGAATGTCGGTGCTGACAACCGCTTCTACTTCACAGCCGGTCTTGAGTCTTACCTCATCCATGGCAAAAATATCGTGGGGATCAGCCATGGCCAGGGTTAAGGTGTCGCCAATCTTAAATAGAGGTATGAGTTGATAACGCCGAGCCAGACTTTCAGGGACCAGCTCTATGGGCTTCTCATCTATCAGGTAATTATCCAGATCGACATAAATTGCAGACATATTATTAACCCTGTATCATTTTTGAGATTGTGATAACATTTCCAAACGGCTTTTAACCTTTGTCGCCAATTCAGGGTATGTGCTGCCTGAGAAGTCGATAAACTTTCGGTAACAGGATATGGCCTCTTTGATATCTCCACTTTCCTCGGAGACAAGACCCAGATTGTAGTGGGCCTCAGGAAAGTGCAAATCGATAGAAAGGGCATTCTCAAACATCCTTTTGGCTTTGCCTATCCGATTCCTTTTCTTGTAAATAACCCCCAGGTTTATATATGCCTCTTTATTTCTTGGATTGATATCAAGAACCTCTCTGAATTCTTGAATAGCCTTTTTCAAATTTCCCTGGAGATAGAAGATAACCCCTAAGTTATTGTGGGCCTTCTCATGCCTTTGGTTCATGGAAAGGACCGTTTGGAACTCCTTAGCGGCCTGCCCCAGCTTTCCCATATCCTTGTAAATCACACCCAGATTGGTGTGGGCCTCGACATTCATGGGATCCATTTCGATAATCTTTTTGTATCCTTCAATGGCCTTCTCTTTCTCCCCTCGTTTTTGATGAGAAAGAGCAATGTAAAAATGGTCCATAACGTCATGGAAGGGGCTTTTTTTCACTACAATTTCGTCGCCTGGAGTGTATTGATCCTCTGATTTCACCTCACACCCCCCTCCCCCTAACCCCCTCCCGCCAGGGGAGGGGGAACTGTAAGTCTCTGGATTTGCACCTCCCCCCTCGCGGGGGAGGGTCGGGGTGGGGGGGTGTGAGCGGATTTTTCTTGAATAGTGTGGGCTTCAGGCAAAACCCTGGAAAATTCCTGAGACCGCGTAACAGGTTTAGGCACAGCCGGCTTGGGGGTGAACTCCCGCCCCTGCCGGGTTATCATAAGAACCATAAAGAGCAGGATTATACCAAATCCCATTGCGCCACTGAAAAGCCAGACATGTCTGGAGATAATTGCCCTTAAGCTTAAGCCCTCCTTATAGGGGTATTTGATGAAGGGTGGAGGAGACTTTTTGGCTGCCACATCCTTCTGAGCCCTTTTTAATACTTCCACGATGAGACTCATCCCATATCTCCCTCGGCCATGATTATCCGGGCATCAGAAAAACCTTTGAGTGCCTTTATCTTCTTTAGCATTGCCTGAGCCTCACCTTTGCTCTGGAATTTCCCAAACATCACCCGATACCGGATTTCTTTGCCGGGGATATCCTTTTTGGTGGTGAAAGCCTCATATCCCAACTCCCGAAGTTGGTTAACGTTCACAAGTGCCCGTCTATTGTCTCGATAGGATGTAATATGGATACTATAAGGATGACTGGAGGATGTGCCCTCATCAATGGAAGTGGTGTGAATCGGATAAAAAATCAATTGCGCAGTCCGGGATGTATCCTCATTGGGGGAAGTGGTGTTTGAAGAGATTACATATAGAGTTTCACCTTGAAAGACTATAAGGTAGATACATCCCAAAAGCAGAGCCAGGACCCCTAAAGAAAAAAATTGCCTTCTTTTGGAAGAGGGGGTGGAAGGAACTCCTTGTTTTCCAAGGCTTTCTATCCCCCTTTCCACCATCTTTTTATCCAGGCGGTTACTTTGCCCGGCATATCCGGCGAGTAATGTCCGGTCACAAACAAGGTTGATGAGACGCGGAATCCCCTGGGAATATTTAAAGATCTCGTTCAGGGCGCCGGCAGAAAGGGTGATATGGCCATTAGATCCCGCCACCAACAGCCGGTGATAAATGTATTTTTCTGTGTCAATTCTGCTTAGGGAGCGCAGGTGATAGCGGATGGAGATTCTTTGGTTTAGCGGCCTTAAGAATGAAGATTTCAGCTTTTGATGTAACTCAACCTGACCGACCAGGATGATCTGAAGCAACTTTGCCTTTTCCGTTTCAAGATTGGAGAGTAGCCTTATCTCTTCCAGGGCTTGCTCTGAGAGATGCTGTGCCTCATCAATTATTAAAACAGCGCCTCTTGCCTGCATGAGTTCGCCAAGCAAAAATTTATTCAACCTGTCAATTAACTCCTTTCTTAAGCCTCTTGTATTGCCAATTCCAAACTCCTCGAGGATGCACCTTAATAACTCCTCTCCTTCCAGCATGGGATTTAAAAGCAGGGCACTGCTTGTATCTCTACCCAGCCTCTCCACCAGCGCCCGAACAATGGTAGTCTTTCCGGTTCCAATGTCGCCTGTAAGCACCACAAACCCTTCCTTTTCCCTGATCCCGTAAAGAAGATGGTTTGATGCATCCTGGTGATTTTTGCTCAGATACAGGAACCTGGTATCAGGGGTCAGGCTAAAGGGTTTTTCGTTCAGTCCATAGAAATCGAGATACATTATTTTACCTCTTCCCACTCAGATGAAAGTTCTCTAATGAATCGATCTTCGATTTCATTTCCCACCACAATCCTGGGGGTAAGCGTAATTATCAGCTCTGTCTTTTTTTCCTTTTCCACGGTCTTTTTGAAAAGATGACCTAAAAGGGGGATGTCTTCCAAAAGTGGAACACCGGTTACCGCCCTCTGTTTCCTTTTCTGTAGAAGCCCGGCAATAATGATGGTCTGGCCATCCCTTACCTTGACCATCGCATTGGTCTCCCTAACATCCAGGATGGGGGCGATATCGCCTTCGGCTGATACCGACTCACCTACCTTTTCAGTGACACTGGGATGAATATCCATAATAATCAAGCCGTCAGAACCTATTTGTGGAGTAACCCCCATGAGAATGCCTATGGTGATCCAGCGTGGCGTGCTGGAAGTATACCCCCCCGCGGTGCCGGTCTCGGTTTCCCTCTCCCAATAGACATCCTCCGTGGCCACCTTTATAATAGCCGGCTGGTTATTTAAGGTGGAAATCTTTGGGCTGGACAGGATATCTATCTTGCCTTGCTTTGACATGGCATCCAGAAGTGCGGAGAAGTCCCCATGTGAAATCCCCATCTGAAATATTTTATTTGCAGAACCTATGGTTTGAGAAAGTATTGGGGAACGGCCAATCTTAAAAGCGGCCCAGTTAAGGCCCATCTGATATTCATCGGAAAGGGTTACCTCTATTATCCTGGTCTCAATCATCACCTGCCTTTGCGCTGAGCCTTCAATGGCCTCCAGAAATTCGGCTATCGTGGCCAGGTTTTGAGGAAAGTCGGTAGCCAGGATAGAACCTGATATCTTGTTTATGACCAACCTGCCTTCTTGCGAAGAGATATTCTTTAAACCTTCCTCTATCTCCTTCCAGAGATCTGCGGTATCGGATGTCTCCACTTTGATGAAACTTCCCATACCCTGTTCCTTTCCTCCACTTATGCCGGTGGTGCCGGATGTGGCGCCACTTCTGCCGGTGGTGCCTGATGTGGCGCCACTTCCCACACGTTTAGCGCTAAGGTAATTAAGGGCAAACATCCTGGTCTGCATCCTGACAGGTGATACCCTGATGACATTGGCGCCTCTTTTATACTGCAACCCTAATGGGGCAAGAAGGCAGTCGAGAGCCCTGGCCAGGGTAACCTCTTTCAAATCTACGGTGACCTTTCCCGTGACATCGGGATCAACGACGATGTTTAGTTTGCTTTCCCTGGCTAAAACCGTCAGTATTTCGTGGATATCCGCCTCCCTAAAGGACAGGGCATAAAGCTTTTCAGGCTCCTTTATCTCCTCTTCAATGCGAGATACCGTCAACTCCTCCAATTTCTCCTCGACCGGTAGGGGAAGCGCCGTGGCGGTGATTATAGAAACCTTCTTCTCACCTGTTTTGGCGCTTGCGCATCCAATGACAATAAGGAGTATCAAAAGTATAATGCCTCTATTCTTCATGTTCCTTTCCTTTATCTTTTATCCATTGAATAGGGCTTTCCTCAAGCGTAATTACATGCCTCCGGCCTCCCTTTTCTAAAATTACTCTATCAGGTTTAATTTCCAGGACCTTTTCTCCATCTATAAAATCTCCCACTGCTACCACCTTGTGGTTAATAGAGGCCACCTTTCGACAATCGGTGATCAGGATAGCGGTGACCTTTTTGATATGGGGTTTTATAGCCTCCGGGGGTCCCCCTTCCTTGGCTACCCTCAATTGTACACCAGGGGGTAACTCAAAGGGATCTCTCCCCCAGGCTTTATCCGGTGGGCAGATGAAAAAGACTATGGCCGCTGCCATGACTACACCCAAAGCCACCCATCTCTTTTGTTCCTTAGCCGATTCAAATCGCATGTCGTTCCTCGATTAAAAGATGAACATATTAAAAGATGAACGTCGAACATCCAACATTGAACGTCGAACGTCGAATAATGATGTCGCTTTCAGCCGTCGTCCGCCTCAGGCGGACTATGGCGAAGTCTGCCCGCTCCTCAAATTATTCCAACATCGAATGAAAAAACAAACACCAAATGAGAAACAAAGGTTCAGGGTTCAGGGATATTTGGTTGCTGTTTTTCCGACCTCCGACTTCTGGCTTCTGACCTCTGTTTCTTCATCTTTTCCCATTCAACATTCGATGCCTGTCGAGAGCCTCAAGGTCGAGCGATTGGACGTTCGACCTGCCGCGACGGGCGCGAGCACGACGGGTGTTCGATGTTCATCTTTTTTCAGTCCCTCCTGGCCGCCTCTGGAGGGTTATCCTGTCAAATGTTTTTCATCCGGCGAACAAAGGCGCTTAGAGTCAATTTCGCCTTCACCCTGGGGAAGATTTGTTTATCCCTTACTATTTCAAGCTCATCAACGGTAACCAATCCGGGCAAATCGCTTATCCTCTTAAGATATGAGCTCAGGTAGAGGTATGGGCATTGAATGTTCATCACCACAGCCAGCCTCTTGTAAGGTGACTCTTCATGGGGTGATTCCGATCCTTCTCCGGATTCGAGGGAAATCACATCCATATCTAACCTGGAAGCCTCCCCTGCCAACTGCCATAGAAGTTTCTGCACCGGTTTTTCACCAGACGGGATTCTCTTGACCAAAGCGCCGCTTTTCTGCTTTCGGGCAACCTCTTCTCCCAATTTTCTTAAACCCGGAATCGCTCTGGCTATTCTCTCTATCTCAAGGTCTACAGTCTTTATTTCCTCCTGCAACCTCAACACCCCTTTCTTTTTGGGCTGATAGAAAAACATATGGAAAGACATAAAGATCACCGCAGAAACCGCAGTTCCAATCATTATCTTTTCTCTTTTAGTCATGACTCGATGCTCGTTGCTGGTCATTAAATTGAATATTGTCGATTGAAGATTGACGATTGACTTAAGAAGTATTCGCAATTGTCAATTTCATCAATTATCACTCTTCACTTTCTTTTCCTGGCGGTTTTTCTTGAAGAAATAAAAATCGCTGTTAATTCGTCTGCTTCTTTCAGCAAAGGTTCTACAAGTTCTCTTTTCAATAGTTTTTCATCAATAATGAATTCCAGCCAAAAATATGATTCGTCAGTTTCTTCCAAAACAATGCTCAACTTTGAGATAAAACTGGGCATTGATTGTGCAAGACAGGTTGCCCGATAATTGGAAGCAACCGATGTGGCACACCGGATTAGCTGCCCCCGAATATGGTTACCCAAATAGGTTTCAGGCAAAGCCATCGCCAGCTTAACGCAACGATGCGCAAACTGCTTTGTTCTATCTTTTAATTCTTCAGTTTTCACTTCAAATCATTTCCCTTACAATCGTTACTCTTCAATCTTCACTCTTCAATCTTCACTCTTCAATCTTCACTCTTCAATCTTCACTCTTCAATCTTCACTCTTCAATCTTCACTCTTCAATCTTCACTCTTCAATCTTCAATTAAAAGAAACTATTTCGCATCTGAGTTCAAAGCTCCCCGCCTGTTCGCTGTATTCTTTATTTTCCTCACTGGAAGATAGCCGGGCATCTTTGAAGAAAGGCGATTTTTCCAGACCTTCCATGATCTCGACTATACTTCCCAGTACTTCTGCGTCTCCCCCAAAGGTGACTCCTTTGAGCCGTAGTTCTTTCGCTGTCCCTTTTGTCCTCAGAGAGAGGCCGGTTAAGGTGGTTTTCCTGGGAATAATGCGGCTTATCTCTTTCAATATCTCTCCCCATGAAGGTTGTTCCAGAGCTGCTTTCGGAAGGAGGGCCTTCTCCTGATCCAATGTTTTCCTGGTTTCCTCCAATTGAAAAAGCCCTGCGTTGGCTGATTGCAAACCGGCCAACTCTGCTTTTTTTGAGGTTAACTCCTTTCTATACTTGGCGCTTGTCACATTCATCTTGAGGTACATACCAAAGAGGACAAAAGCTGCCAAACAGGCCAGGGCCACAGGAGAGTATCTTTGCGCTAACATCCTGGGGATAAGCCTTAATTCCTCAGGCAAAAGGTTGATCTCTTTAGCCTTGCCCAGGGCCAAACCAGTGGCTATAACCAAACTGGAGGCCATACCTTCAAAGGGGCTTAATAATTCTACCTCTGCACCTAATTGATCCGCCAGATATTCCTTTAAGCCTTTTAACCTTGCGCCTCCTCCGGATATAAATATTCTCCCTACCCTTTCTTCTTCAAGCCGGCTTTTATGAAATTCAAAAGACCGATTTATCTCGGTCAGTAATCTTTCAAGGACCGGCCTCATCGCAAAAGAAATCTTTCGCAAGGGGAGATGGCCTTTAGGCTCTTCAACATCTTCTTCTTTCGGTATGCCGTATTCTTTTTTAATCTCCTCAGCTCCGGCAAAATCCAGGGCAGCGCCTTCCAGGGTTCCCGCCTCTTCTATAGCCTTAGTAAAGGCATTGCCGGCGGTAGTTATCTCTCTGCTAAACTCCAGCCGGTTATCTTTGACTATGTTTATACTGGTCTTTACGGCCCCAATGTCGATGAGGGCGGTGACCCCTTCCCTGGCCTCCCTGCCTGTGCCGTTGACACGGCAGACAGGAGGAATCGTTTGCATGGAATGCCACAAGGCATGAGGGATAGTGCCCACACCCGCAGTCCTAAGTCCTGCCTCTTTAATAATGGCTAATTGGTTCTCTATGAATTCCCTTTCCACGGCTGCCACCATAAGATCAAGCTTTCTTGCCCCTTCTTCGACTATCTCACCTAAAAGCTGAAAATCCACTATGATCTTCTCCGGGGGAAAGGAAATAAATTTCCCGGCCTCCCATCTTACCGCCTCTTTTAGTTCCTTTTTTGGCATAGAAGGAAAACTGGCGCGCCTTATGGCGACCTGAGGCCCACTTACCCCTATAGTCACCTTCCGGGCCTTGATATTTTCCTCATGCAAGAGCTCCTTTATCTTTTCCTCTATTACACCCGCACCCTGTTCAGGGGGGAGTTCCTTCACAGCAAAATTGGTGAGAAAAACCCCTTTAGCGGCGTGTCTAAGCTCCACCAGTTTTATGGAATGGCTGCCGATATCCAGGCCGATACTGTTAGTCATTTAACTTACTACCTTCTAAACCCCAAATGCCAAAAGATTTGTTCGCTGTCCTTTGCAACTGACCACTGAACCACCATAAAAGATGAACGTCCAACATCGAACATTGAACGTCGAACGTCGAATAATGATGTCGCTCCGCTCTTCAAATTAATTCCTCTGTTTCTTCATCTTTTTCCATTCAACATTCGATGTTGGACGTTCGATGTTCATTTTTTTTCAGTCCCTCCTGGGCAAAAACAACTTAGCGCTTATGCACTCGACCACTAACCACTGACCACTGACCAGTCACGATATAGTAAACTTTACCTTACTGGTATAATCGTCTGCCTCGCTTCCCCCTTCAAGATAATAGTGATATATGACGGTATAGGTGTCCACGGCCACCTTGTCCTTGAACTTGAATTTATTACTGGTTGTGCCAGTTGGTAGGGCATAATAATAAGGTTTTTTCGAGAAGTCTATCGGGGTAGGATTACTATGATCACTACCGATGTCTATATTCTCATCATGCACCTTGGTTTTATCAAACTTTATCTCTTTGAGTTCACCTTCTAAATCCTTAGCCATATCTATTTGAAATATGTAAAGTGTGCCACCGGTATTGTTGCGGATGGGGATAGTGATCTCTTTGTCTCCTGGGTTATCAGGAGGATTACCGGGATCTCGAGTGATCCATCCGCCTGTTACGTAGAAAGGAAATGAAGCCAGAGTGATTACCCTTGTCGCCGTGCCAGCCGTACCGGTTGAGGTTATATTTTGTTGTACCGGATCATAGGTCACACTAAAACTTCCTGCCCCCAGACTTTCAGTCACTGAAAAGTTGCCGGCCGGATCGAAATTATGGTCATTAGCATAGCGAATTGCATATTCTATCCCTGTCTGGGCCACATAAAAGGCCTGAGTAGATTTAAGTGGTAAAAGCGCGGATTTTTGTTTGGTTATAATCAATGAGACAAGGATAGTACCTAAAGTACTCAGGAGTAAAAGCACTATCACCAACGCTACAACAGATATTCCGTCGTTTCTTAGGATTCTCATTGGACTACCACCTCTTTCCAGTCGCCATCAAACTGAGATGGTAAATTTTTGGGATACACCTTTGTATGCAGGGTAACATTCTCTCCACCAGTTAGAGAAAGGGTTAGTTCTAATGTTATCTCATCATCTGCCGCCCGTGTTACAGTAAACGCAGAAACATCTCCAGCCATCGAACTGGTGACAGAAGGGGATTGCTTAACCTTTTCCAGAGTGCTCCCGGTCAACTGGAAGGTTATGCTCTCATCGGCGCTATCGTAATCAGTTGCATTGGTTCTTGTAAATGAGATAAGATCATCTGAATCTCCTTGCCCCGGCAATGTGATGATTTTTGCATCCCGGATGTCTCTTGCCATCCGCTCTATAGCCGGCTTTGTCTCAGCGAGGAGCCCTGCCTGATTGCTTGCCATGATATAGGTTTCCACACTGCTGCCTATGAACTGAAAGGTAACAAGTCCTATGATACCAAGCAACACTATTACTACTATTAATTCAATCAGGGTCATCCCTTTTGAGTTCATGACAGCCTCGTTGCTCGTTTCTCGTTGCTCGTTAAAGATTGAATATTGTCGATTGAATATTGAATATTTGTGGAATCGCTTCGCCCTTTCAATTGAATATTGAAGATTGATGATTGTCGATTGTCGATTGATGGAATCGCTTCGCTCTGTTTTTTAAAAAATTAACGGAATTCCTTCAATCTTCAATCTTCAATCGACAATATTCAATTCAAAACGGAATTCCTTCAATCTTCAATATTCAATATTCAATCTTCCTCTGCCCTCTAAAAGGCCAGCCACAACCTCAGGTTGATCAGAAGACAGGCAAATAATAGTAAGGTGGCTACCAGGATGTTGTGCTTATAAAACCAATCATCAATTTTTACTATCTTGTCCAGAGGCCTGAACAACCTTTCTGTGAAAACCCAGAAACTCAAGTATTTATTCATCCGCGGGGCGCCTGGTAACCACGGTCTGTAGTTCGATTTCACGGCCATCGGGGTCCTGTACTCTCACCAAAATGAGTTTATACCCTACATCGCCGGCTGAGCTGTTGAGCGTATCGTCTATCCATGTAACATCCCACAACCACTGGTAATTGGAAAAGCCGGTTATGTCAGCATAAGGTTGAGTTTCCGTTTGTACTGAGTCATATTTATTTTTAGTAAGCTCCTCCATTTTATACTGCGCCAGATAGGTCGCTTTGGCTACTTTCTCAGGAGTAAGGCTTTCTTTGACACTGGTTGCAAAAGGCACCAGGATTACCGGCAGAATTATCCCGGCAATCACTATAAAGATTATAATCTCTATGAGTGTGAATCCTTCGTGATTGACGATTGATGATTGATGCCTGCCCTGGCGCGACGTGATTTTAATATGCCCTTGCTTCTGTTGCTCCTCCATGTCTGGCTGACCATAACTGGATCTAGAAAGGCCAGGTCTGGGCCAGGGATTGATGATTGACGATACACGATTCATGATCCATGATCCGGGTGCACCACGCATTTGTTGATCCTCGCCAACCATTCCCCCTCCCCTTGCGGGAGGGGGTTAGTGCTCGCCAAACAATAACTTTACATAGTTTTAAAGAAAGGTACCAGTAGGCCTGTTATTGCCTGTAGTTCTTTTGATGTTCTATTAACTCGCAATACCCTTTAAATAAAGGTATCTTCAGGCCCATTATTTTATTGACACAATTTATTTGTAATGGTATAGTTCCGATATTTAGCAATCTAATAAACGGAATGATACCATTATGAGAAAAGAGAAATTCCCTGCAAAAGAGCTATCATCGTTATTTAAGAGAAAGAAAGTCACTGATTTGGCTGAGATAAAAGAAGCCTTAGGTACTCAGAGTACGATGACTGCCTTTCGGAAACTCAAACAGCTATGTTATTTTACCAGCTATTCTCATCGTGGCAAATACTACACGATCAAGGATATCGCAGAATTCAATAACAAAGGTTTGTGGAGCTTTAGATCGATAGGGTTTTCAAAATATGGAACTTTGATGGAAACCTCAAGAGGTTTTGTCAATATTTCGGAAATAGGTTACTCCGCCCGGGAACTCGAAGAAGAACTGGAAGTCAAGGTTCAGGAAGCATTATTGCATCTTCAAAAAAATAAAAAGGTTTTTAGAGAAAAAATGTCAGGTGTTTACATCTATGTATCGGCTGATCCCACTATTAGAGAACGGCAACTTTTATTACGACGACAAATTGAATCAATCCCCGTCGATACTTTATCGATAAAAACAATAGACCATGAATTAAAGGCTGCCATTGTTCTATTTTATAGTATTCTTGATGAAAGGCAGCGTCGATTGTATGCCGGCCTGGAATCTTTCAAGTTTGGGTATGGCGGAGACCGAAAAATCGCAAATTTGCTAGGCTTGAATACTCATACTGTTGCGAAAGGCCGCCGAGAACTTTTTAGTCAAGATTTTGAAGCCAACCGGGTTCGCAAGGAAGGTGGCGGCAGGAAACATGTGGAAAAAAACACCCCAAGTTATAGAACGAATTGAAGCGTTGATGAAATATGAAACGGCTGGGGATCCCATTACAGGTTTAAAGTGGACTCGGAGAACAACGGAGAAAATAGCCAACGAGCTTAAATCAATTGATATCCAAGTGTGTTCAAATACAGTTGGAAGACTGCTAAAGAATATGGGGTTGTCCCTAAAAGTCAATCATAAGAAGATTGCTTCAGGGGGAAAGAAAGTTACGGCAGAAGAGCAAAGGAACCGAGACAAGCAATTTGGATATATTGGTGATCTGCGTGAAAGTTTTGCTAAAAGGTGTCTTCCAATTATCAGTGTTGATTCAAAGAAAAAGGAGAAGATCGGAAACTTCAAGAATCAAGGTGCTACATGGCGACGTAGATCAAAGATGGTTAATGATCATGATTTCCCAACATACGCTGTTGGTAAAGGGATTCCATTCGGCATTTATGATACAATAGCTAATTTGGGCTCTGTATATTTGGGCACCACACGCGATACGCCTGCATTTGCTGTGGATTCGATCGCTAAATGGTGGGAAGAAGAAGGAATGAAGCGCTATCCTGATGCAAAGGAATTGTATATTCTTGCTGACAGCGGAGGCAGCAATAGTGCAAGGTCTCGTTTATGGAAATATAGACTACAAACAAAAATGTGCGATCAATACGGCCTTTCGATAATAGTCAGCCATTATCCTCCTGGAGCATCCAAGTGGAATCCAATCGAACATCGTCTTTTCAGTGAGATTAGCAAAAATTGGTCGGGAGAGCCACTTGAGACATACGAGAAAGCACTTAAATTGATACGAACTACAAAGACATCAACAGGCCTGAAAGTGAAAGCACATTTTGTTAGAAAACATTACAAAACAGGAGAAAAAGTGTCAGATAGTGAAATGGACTCTCTCTCAATTAAGCCTCATACGAACTTTCCGACTTGGAATTACACCCTAAATCCGATAACAAGAATGTAAAGTTATTTTTGAGTGAACGCTTAGGGGGAGGGGGAAAGGTCACCTCAAGCACTTCTGTCGTATGACTTCCAACACGCCCTCTATGTTCTCGAAAACCTCATTGTCCCAGAACCTTATCACATCAAAACCGTTTTCTGTAAGCAGCCTATCGCGATCAATATCTTTGTGTCGATTCTCGGCATGTTGTCCCCCGTCCAGTTCAATGACAAGTCGTTTCTCGAAACTGACAAAGTCAACGATGAAATTTTCAATCGGTTGCTGCCTTCTGAATTTTATGCCTTCAATCTGCCTGGCTCTGAGCCTCTTCCATAAAACAGTCTCTGCCTCAGTAGAATTCTTTCTTAAGGCTTTTGCAAACTTTGTAAGTCTGGCGGCCATTTTATCTTATCTTTTCCCCCTCCCCCTAACCCCCTCCCGCAAGGGGAGGGGGAACTGTAGCTCTCTCTATTTATAGCTCCTCCCGCAAGGGGAGGGGGAACTGTAGCTCTCTCTATTTATAGCTCCTCCCGCAAGAGGAGGGGGAACTGTAGCTCTCTCTATTTATAGCTCCCTTCCGCAAGGGGGGAACTGTAGCTCTCTCTATTTATAGCTCCTCCCGCAAGGGGAGGGGGAACTGTAGCTCTCTCTATTTATAGCTCCCTCCCCCCTTGCGGGGGAGGGCCGGGGTGGGGGGGTGTGAACAGTACCCAGTACCTCACCCTATACTCACTATACTCACCTTCCCCGTATAATCAGAGACCGTAATGGTCATACCCTGGCCACCAGCCGATATGCTTGCAGAGCCCCCACCCCCCACGATTGGTTCTCCCAGGGAGTTGAATCTCTGATTAAACAGTTAGCAGCCGCAAACCCTTGTGCCGCAAGGAAATCGTCTTTTTCTTTTCTCACCACACAAAGTTTTCCAGGTTCATCGGGTTCCTAATTCCCACCATTTTGAAGTATTCCTTT
>Ga0209986_10000123_pt1 | contig 68089 bp, 65 predicted proteins | sample BlataG_FD_183168 | JGI IMG/M metagenome (GOLD analysis project Ga0209986, IMG submission 183168) | Deep subsurface microbial communities from Black Sea to uncover new lineages of life (NeLLi) - Black_00105 metaG (SPAdes) (version 2) | ecosystem: Environmental > Aquatic > Marine > Oceanic >... | reverse complement strand
CGTTGGTGCACTTGGCAGAGGAGATTACCGCTAGCTCATCCGCCTTGTAACTGCCAAGCCTGCTGGCAACCAGGTCTAGCGCCTCATCCCAGCTGGCTTCAACAAACTCCCCGTCCTTCTTGATAAGGGGCGTCTTTAACCTATCCCGGTGATGAATAAATTCAATAATGCCATACCTGCCTTTAACACATAGGCTGCCGTTATTAACAGTGCCATCTCTCCTGCCACGAACACTCACTACCTGCCCATTGCGAATTCCCAAATAAATCCCGCAGCCAACACCACAATAGACACAGGTGGTTTCCACTTCCTCCGTCGGCCGCTCGGCTTTTTTAGGCATGAGAGCAGCAACCGGGCAATGGACAACACATTCCCCACAGGACACGCAATTTGAGTCTATTATTGGCTTATCGCCAAAGGTGGAGACCTGGCTTGAGTACCCGCGGAAGGTCAGGGCGATAGCCCCCACGCCCTGGACCTCATCACATATACGCACGCACTTCCCGCAAAGAATGCACTTGCTTAGGTCACGGTTGAAGAAGGGATTGCTGGTATCAACAGGGAGCGACCTTATTGTCCTATGGAAGGGTAGCTCAGTAATGCCTAAGTAGTCAACGATTTCCTGCAAGTCGCATTGCCCATTCTTAGGGCAGATTACACAGCGGTCGGTTACCGCCACATTACGCAGACAGATATCGAAGGGTTGGCACCGCTCTTTTCTATCGCAAACCAGGCATTCGCTGGGGTGGTCAGCTAAGAGCAACTGGACGGTGGTACGGCGCACCTCGTTTACTGCTGGTGTATTTGTATGTACAACCATCCCATCGGTGGCAGGGGTAGTACAGGCTGTGGGCAAACCGCGCATCTTCTCGATTTCCACAACACAAAGGCGGCAAGCCCCGTACGGTTCCAGGTCAGGGTCAGAGCAAAGGGTGGGGATATAGATACCAGCCGACTGGGCTGCCTCGAGCACGGTCATCCCCTCCCTCGCCTCAACCTCCTGACCATCGATGGTTAGCCTGATTGCATCCAAGGTGACCTCCTCATATTACTCTCGCTCCTCAAGGTCGCACCTTAGGCACCGTTCTGCCTCTTTAATCGCCATCTCCTCACTCAGCCCAAGCTCTACTTGGCTGAAGCCCTTAAGTCGCTCAGCAACCGGAAGGGTAGGCACTTCGGTTCGTTGCCCCTCCGCAGCTTCCTTAAGCGGAGCCGCCGCCTCTTCAGATGGTGCCAGCGTCTCGTCAATTTCACCACTGCCACCCAGGTATTTATCAATAGAGATTGCCGTTTGCCTTCCGTCGGCAATCGCCTCAATCACCGAAGCCGGTCCACTTATGGCATCGCCACCGGCAAAAACACCCTCTCTGCTGGTAGCAAGGGTATCAGGGTCAACCTGGATGGTATTCCCCCGACCGGGGGTTAGATTGAACCGACCGGGAATCTCTGGGCGCTGACCGATAGCTGCTATAATAGTGTCAAAGCTCATGACGAACTCACTGCCTTCGATTGGCTCAGGTCGCCGTCTTCCACTAGCATCTACCTCGCCCAACCTCATGCCAAGACACTCCAACTCCAGCTCCCCATTTCGGCCGATTATTCTTGATGGCGCCGCCAGAAAGTGAATCTCCACTCCTTCAGCAATAGCCCCATCAATCTCCTCAGCGCTGGCTGGCATCTCGGTTTGAGTCCGGCGGTAAACGATAGTCACCTGCTTGGCACCAAGGCGAAGTGCGGTTCGTGCCGAATCTATAGCTGCGTTACCACCACCAATAACAGCCACTCTATCTCCCAACTTTACCTCTTTGCCCAAACTCACATCCCTCAAAAAGGATACACACTCCCTCACTCTTGGGCTGTCTTCCCCCTTAACCCCTATCTTAATGCCTTGGTGTGCTCCGATAGCTAGGAAGATGGCATTATAACCAGTTTTGAAGAGTCCGTCTAGCGAATCCACTGGTGTATTTGTCCTTATCTCAACGCCAATGTTTTCAATCTCATCGATTTCAGCCCTAAGTATATCCTTTGGCAGTCGATAGTCAGGAATACCAACTCGCATCATGCCACCTGGCTCGGGCAAGGCTTCAAAAACGGTCACCGAGTGACCAAGCTTAGCCAGGTAATAGGCTGCGGTAAGCCCCGCTGGCCCAGAGCCAACAATGCCAACACGCTTACCGGTGGCAGGGGCAACCTTGGAGCTCGACTTCCATAGCCCGGTATCATGCTCGGCGGCAAACCGCTTGAGCACCCGAATGCCGATGGCATCATCAAGCAGACCCCGCCGGCACTTAGCCTCGCAGGGATGAACACAAATGTGACCGCAGACCGAGGGGAAGGGAATCTTCTCCCGGATTAAGGCTACTGCCTCGGCAAACTTACCCTCAGCAATAAAGCGAATATAGCGGGGCACATCAATACCAGCAGGGCATGTATGGCTACATGGTGCACTGACTAACCCCTCACACACCGCTGCCCGACAGTGGTGCCTCTTGATATGTTCCTCGTATTCGTTGCGAAAGTAGCGAATGGTAGTAAGGACTGGGTTGGGCGCTGTCTGCCCTAAACCACAAAGCGAGCCTGCTTTAACCTGTTCGCTCAGATTTAGCAGCAGGTCAATGTCTTCTAGCTTACCTTTCCCGTTAGTGATATCCTCAAGGATATCCAGCATTTGCTTTGTTCCCAGACGGCATGGAACGCACTTACCACATGACTCAGCTTGAGTAAAGGAAAGAAAGTAGCGGGCGACATCAACCATACAGGTATCCTCATCCATTACCACCATGCCACCTGAGCCCATAATGGAACCTGCCTGGGTTAGCGACTCATAGTCAACAGGCAGGTTTAGCAGGCTTGCCGGCAGGCAGCCACCGGAGGGACCACCAGTCTGAACTGCTTTGAAGCGCTTACCATCGGGGATTCCACCACCAATCCCATAAATAATTTCGTGGAGAGGAATACCCATTGGCACCTCGACCAAGCCGCTGTTAGCAACCTTGCCGGTTAAGGCAAAGACAGCAGTTCCCTTGCTCTTCTCAGTGCCAATTTGGCTATACCAATCGGCGCCTTGAGCAATGATAATAGGCAGGGTAGCCAGGGTCTTCACGTTATTAATATTAGTCGGCTTACCCCATAAGCCGGACTGGGCTGGGAAGGGAGGGCGAGAGCGGGGCATACCCCGCTTGCCCTCAATAGATGCCATTAGTGCTGTCTCCTCCCCACAAACAAAGGCTCCAGCACCTTCCTTGACATGCACCTTGAAACTAAAGTTAGAACCAAGTATCTTCTCCCCCAGGAATCCTTCCTCCTCAGCCTGTTTGAGGGCAATACGAAGCCGCTTAACCGCTAATGGGTATTCAGCCCTGATGTAGATGTAACCCTCAAGAGCACCTATAGCATAGGCAGCGATAGCCATCCCCTCAATAACGGTGTTTGGGTCGCCTTCCATTGTGCTGCGGTCCATAAAGGCACCAGGGTCACCCTCATCAGCATTGCAAATCATATACTTTTGGTCGCCCGGTGCCTTACGGCAGAATTCCCACTTCAGCCCGGTGGGGAAGCCGGCACCACCACGACCACGCAAGCCTGAGCTCTTGACCTCATCAATAACTTGCTCCGGTGTCATCTCAAACAGAACTTTCCTGAGAGATTGGTAGCCACCTGTAGTTAGATAGTCTTCAATCCTCTCCGGGTTAATACGACCACAATTTCGTAGGACGATACGCTGTTGCTTCTTATAGAAGTTTATATCCTTATAGTAAGGCACCGCCTGGTCAGTAACTGGGTCCCTATAAAACAGACGCTCTACAGGCTGGCCATCTCGTAGATGGGACTGGGCGAGCTCCGGGACATCTTCAACACTGACATGAGCATAGAAGATACCTTCAGGCTCGACAAAGGCAATAGGACCCTGCTGGCAGAAGCCGTGGCAACCGGTGAAATCCACTTTGACATTATTTAACCCAAGCTCCGCCACCATTTTCTCCAACGCCTCTCGAATTTCAACCGACTTTCCTGATGTGCAGCCAGTCCCTTGGCAAACAAAGATTGTGCGCTGGTTATCAGGATAGCTTTGAAGAGTCCCCTTGCCTAACATCCTACCCTTTCCTGCCTCTATCACCGAAGACCTCCACTACCTTCTTAGTAGTCATCTGACCATGGGTCTCCTTATCTACCACCATAGTTGGCGCTAGGGCACAGGCGCCAATACAAGCCACAGTTTCCAAGGTATACTCAAAGTCCTCAGTAGTCTCTCCCTGCTTAATACCCAACCGTTTCTCCACCTCTCGGAGGATGCGTGCCCCTCCCCGCACATGGCAGGCAGTCCCCCGACATACCTTGACTAACCTCCTGCCAGTGGGGGCGAATTTAAACTGGGCGTAGAAGGTGCTCACTCCATAAACAGTGCTCTCTGGCAACCTCAGAAACTTGGCGAACCTCCGCATCACCTCTTGGGGCAAGTAGCCAAACCTCTCCTGGGCTTCCTGGAGTATAGGGATAAGGTCACCGCTCTCCCCGCTATATCGTGATAGGATTTCATCCGATTGTTCAGTGATATCAGGTTCCACTGGAGCGGTCACTCCCTTCCCTTAAAAATTTGACTAACTTCCAGGCGATTATTTCGCAAAGCACGTTTATGTCCTCCGTGGAGATGTAATCAGAGACGGTGGCATCGAATAGTATGCTACCTCTAGGGGGAAACTCCTCATCACCTTGCCACAGGACTAGAGTTATGGGTACCCGGCTGAAGGCGCTTATAGTTACCGCTACATCACCATAATCAACTTTATAACCACCTAATTTTCCAGCGGCATCTACCAGCAGATGAGACTGTTTGCCAAAATGGTCTATAAGAGGCTTTATCGCCCTTTTATAAAATGTGGGGAAGTAGTTGCTCCCTTCCGGTAGTTCCTTATAGGCTATTGATTTATTAGAGGTTGGAGTGCCCTTCGCCGAGGTTAAATAGTGAAGAATCAGAATCTTATCCCTTATCGAAACCTCCTCCTCACTATCCATCAACGAAATCTCAATATCTGGGAGAGTGATTTGATACGATTGGTTTAAATATTCAATGATGATTACTTGCTGAGAATCTATGACCAGGTATCTAGCACCACTTTTAAGGCACTGTTGCTCAATACCATCGACCTTAGCTAGCTGTTCGCAGGCAAGCTTATAGGCAAGCTTATAGCCATATTCATCATTCTTCTGATTGGGCAATGACAATAGACTATTGTTCATCCTGCAACCAGATTAACCACCACTTTTGGCGGGCTGCCCTTAGAGTCCGGCAGCATCTAGCACTGCGGGCACCTTTTTCTCCCAACCGATAGCCATAATATGCACCCCTTGGCATATATCCTTCAATTCTTTGATTATATCGGCAGCAATTTCTATTCCCGTCTGGGCTTTATCTTCAGCCTCAGCCATTTTTTCAATTAGTTCTTCAGGCACAAAAACCCCAGCTACATTCTTATTCATAAATCGAGCCATACCAGCGGATTTCAAGGGTATTATTCCAGCTAAGACGGGAATGTTAAATCCCTCTGCCCTTTTCATAAACTTGGCGAAGGCATCGGGGTCGTAGATAGCCTGGGTTTGAAAAAACCTAGCTCCAGCCTCAATCTTTTTCTCCATCTTTACAAGCTGTAGTTCAAAGGCAGCCCTCGTGTCTGCCCCCGGATTGACCACTGCCCCGGGGAAGAAATTGGGCTTCCCCTTGAGCTCATTGCCAACCATATCATAACCTTCGTTTAACCTCTTTATCACCCAGAGGAGCTGCACTGAGTCTAAGTCATAAACTGGCTTGGCTTGAGGATGGTCACCAAGCAGGGGTAAATCGCCGGTGATAGCTAGGACATTCTCAATCCCCAGAACATAAGCGCTCAACAGGTCTGATTGTAGTGCTAATCGGTTTCTATCTCGGCAGGTTAGCTGGAATACGGGGTCAAGCCCTCTTTCTTTCAGCAAATGGCAGGTTGCCAGTGAGCCCAACCTCATTACCGAGCTCTGCTGGTCAGTAACATTGGTAGCGTCTACCTTTCCCCGCAAAAGCTCAGCCACCTCCTCTATCTCAGTGGTATCGGTTCCTTTCAGCGGACCAACCTCTGCGGTCACCACAAATTTTCCCGTCTCAAAGAGTGGCTGCAAGCTCATCTAACTTTTCCCTCTCAACAGGCTATTATATCTCAAGCCAGGAATGGGAATAGAGGCTCTCGCCCATAAGAACCCTGACTGTTTTCATATACTTCACCTCTTCCTCACTCAAAGAGGAGAGGGCAGGTTTCTCGCCATCCATCACCCGATATACCAGGTCAACGAGTTCGGGCTTCTCGCCTCTGGCTATCCGAACTAGCTCAGAATCAAAGGCGTCAACTATTGCCGAATACAGTCCGTACTTCATAAGCATTATCATACAAGTCCGATTAAGATAGGGTCTGAGGTGATGCGGGGTGCCGTTGGAGATATTGGATAGCCCTATGGTAGATTTACATTCGGGGGCAATATCGCCCAGCATGCTCATAAACTCAAAACAGGCTTTTACCTGGTTTATCTCCACCGACACCGGGGTAAGAATAGGGTCTATCCAGATATCCTCATTGGGAATACCTAACTCGCTGGCTTTATACATGAGGTCAACGGCAAGCATAGCCCGCTCGTTAGCATCTCGAGGCATTCCCTCTATCCCCCACAGAAGTCCAATCATGGAGGCATTATATTTCTTGACCAAGGGTAGTTCCTGCTCCAGCCTATCCGGTTGAAGGGAGATGGAATTAATCAGTGCCTTGCCTTTAGCCACCTTCAGCCCAGCCTCCATAGCCACCGGGTTGGTGGTATCCAGGGATAACGGCTTATCGGTAACCCCCTGCACTGTGTTAACTGCCCATTCCATTAACTCATCCCCTGCCTTGCGGGCAGGACCAATGTTAAGGTCAATATAATCAACATCAGCCTCAGCCTCAGCCTTAGCCAGCTCCTGAATAGGCTTGGGGTTCCTCTCCTTCAGTGCCGGACCGATAGTCTGTGACATTATATTTAGATTTTCGCCAATAAGGACCATCTTTCCCTTCCTCATGGTTTCCATGCCTTAAGATAGGCTGGGATGTGGGCTCCATCCCTGGGACCAACCTGAATCTCCCAGCCGGGTAGCTCCTCTTCCAAGCCGCCACTTTCGGCAGCGGCATATCCGGGAATTATTAACTTGTGATGTTTGACCATATCGGCAATCCCACACTTCTTAACGAAGGGGGCAATAGCATCGGCAACAAATTTCCCCGCTGCCCAGGCAGTCATAACTGAAAGCCCCTCGGTATCCTTGACTAGAAGGTGACTGGAAACCCTGCTGGTTTCTATTTCACCGGAGACAATGAAATAGGTAAGCGAAAAGTTGGAGGTGATAAGCACCGGGGAGTTTTCATCAGGCTCGCCAATATCATAGATTCCCTCCTTGGTTGCCAGCGGTCGCTGGGGGTCAGTATAGATATTCAGCCTTTCCACCAGCAAGGGGAAGAGGCTCTCTCCCTGAAAATCGGAGAGAACGATAATGCTGCCATATTTAGCCACAAAGATAGAGGCAATTACAGCCTCCTTCATCGGGTCATCGGTCATCTCACAGGGGAAAACGATGGTGGGAAAGCCCAGAGGGCGGAATTTCTTGGCTAAGGCGGCGCCCCTGATGACTATCTGGTCTTCAAATACTCGGCGTAGGGTTCTGGAGCCGGAATCAATGACGATATCCTTAACCCCGGCGTCGGTCAATTTAGCAGTTAATTCGGCAAGTTTCTCCAGGCTGGAGGCTCTTACTGCCAGGGCGCAGGAGCTCTCCTTAGCCAAATCTGCCATGCGCTCCAGGTTTTCCTCAGTAGCAGCATAGAGCAATGGTTTCCGGTCAGCGCAGACCTTCAAGCCGGCAGCCAAGGTATCAGGGCTGCTGCTCATCAGGATAATGCCACCATCACTATTTTGCTTTACTTTATTGACCACCGCCTCAAATCTGGCTGCATCGCCCGAATCATCCCTTACCGCTACCAAATCGGGACGAAGAAGAAGACCTATCCTCTCATATTGAAGCTGCCCAAACCTCTCCAGCCTACTCTCAATCTCAGAATCCTCCATAGTATCGCTGATGAGGATGGCAAAACCGGGGGGGTTCTCAAACCTTTTTTCATGGCGAAACATGACTGTCTCACTGCCAACCTTCAATGCCCTATCGCCGACGCCGATAGTAACCGGCAAAATCGGGGGTGCTGCTGCCTCCGTCAGTTTGGCTTTTGCTTCTTCGGAGACATAGGGACAGGCACTTAGTTCCGCCCTCCCGGTAGCTAATTTCATGGCAAAGGCAAGACAAGTAGGCTCTCCACATTCCTTACAGTTAGTCTTGGGGAGCAACTTGAATATCTCTATCCCGGTAAGTGGCATATTTTGTACACTCCTTCCCCAGTCTATTATCGTATCGGCAGTAAGAGCGGTGTATCACCCGTCATCGCTGTAACGCCAGTTGTTTGCTCCTTTCCTATCCCAGTATTGGCTCCATAGAAAGGGCTGGGTGCCCCTTTTCCTGCAGGAAGGGGAGAATCTCCTCCTCGGTGACGCCAATGGTCTCATCGGCAATCATATCGGGTAGGTCGGGAACGCCAACCTCCTCAGCTCTCGCCTTAAGCCGCTCGGCAATCTCCTCCTTTAGCATCTTGGGCATCCAGACCATCCTTTTTATACCACCATCACCGACGATGAATTTTCTCTGGCAGGTATTATACTTGCCGTGCCCCACAAAGCCCGGGGTGCTCAAGCCACCGCCAATAGTCCCAGCCAGGGTGGTGAACTTCATCCCGCAGGGAGTTTCTCCGGTATATTCCCGATTTACCGTCATTATCCCATTACACAGGGGAAGGACAGCAGCAATACACTCACAGCAGCCGCAGGTGGTCATGGGGTCATAAACTATGCTGTAGAAGTTATAATGGTCTATCTTTTGCCGGGAGGCTTTATAGATAAACTCGTTTACCCCTTTCCATTGCCCGAGCTTGGCATCGAGGCACTCTCCCTTCTCCACTGGTTGATTAGGTCCGGTGGGGTTAATCTCATAAGCCGCTTTGCAGTCCATCCAGTTATAGGAACCGCAAAGTCCAGTTCTCTCCGGGCTAATGCAACAAACATGGCTTGGGGCAAAGGACTGACACAGGGTGCATGAGTAGTATATATCAGTAGTCTCGTCGGTCATCCCTTCAATTCTGGCATCCCGAGCACCATATACCGCTCTTGCCTTTTCTACTATCTCCTTTACCTTGTCCTCCTCGGTATAAATTCTTACCTGCATCTTATCAAATATCCGACCAAAATCTTGGTGTAGTTTAGCATGAAGGAGGGAACCAATATGGGATAGCTTAAAGCCTTTTTCCGCCGCTTGTTTACCGATTCGTAGCCAGGCAATATCTCTCTGCCCTATATGCATTAATCCCTGAGAGTAATTTATAAAGTGGTGAATTTGCCTCTCCAGGATAGGTTCATAGTCCTCCTGCATTTCCCTGCCAGCGACCTCAACAGCTATGGCCATGGGTAATTTGGAACCAGCAGGAACGTCAGTCATCTCAGGACCAATCACTTCAATCTTTCCATCCTCTACCTCTTCCATCCGCTTGGAGGTAACCCACTCCACCATTGGCGTTCTGCCACCACCACACTCCAGATAGATATCCTCCCCCCGAACTCTCTCGCCCTCAAAGGCAGGACCATAGGCTACTGGAACCGGCACCTCAGCCACGGTAACCTTCAACCCTCTTACCTCTACCGCTTTGGCTACTATTTTATCGTGGGGAACATTGGAGACAACATGCTCGTAGGTGCAAACTCCGGTGGGCAGAATCTCAGGTATTGGGGTATCAGCAATAACAGGGAAGCCAAAGTTAACGCAACCCAGGGCGTTGGCATACCATTCATCGGTAACATAGCCCAGAGGCATAGCAAAGGCGAAGCAACGGTCTTTATTGTAGATAAGGTGTTTTCTGTATTCTCCAGGTCCGATACCACCGAAGGTGAAACCAACCCTGATGGCGAAGCCAGCAGCAAATACGGCGGCAGTTATATCAGGACCAAAGGAGACCAAACGAGTTGGCCAGCCAATCTGCATCCCCACCTCCACAAGCTGCTCAGCGAACCTCTTCCCATTATGCTCAGCACACATAAAGGTATAAAGGTTCTTCTGCTGGATTTCATGGGCAATTTTAGCCGCTATCTCATTGGTAGGGGCAGCACCAAGGATGGCAGCAAAGCCGGGGGCAGTGCCATCAACAAATTCAATCCCCCTCTTTCTAAGGATTACATCATCGGCAGCACCTAACCAGATAGTATTTTCATTAACATCTTCCTGTTTGGTATAGAAATCAGGCTGCTCCAGATACCTTATAGCCTCGATTATCTCCTCAGCGAAGAAGGTTGCCATCCCGGCATCAAGGGCTGGAGCCAGGTAGGGTAAAGGGCAATTCTCCCTCACCGGGGGTGGAAGGAGGGATTTACACCTTTTTAGCACCTGTTCCATATCACCCAGTTTTTCGACTTTAATTCCTAAAATTCCATAGATTACTGGCAGATAATAGGCAGTATTGGGGAAGCCCACTGGTTCATTTGCCCCCCACCTGTCCATCGCCTCCTGCCATTTTTTCTCAGCCCGCTCTACAATCTTGTAAGCTCCTTTAATAGCTGCTGATGCAATTATTTTTGACATATTTTCTTACCCCCTTACCTTTTCGGTGATTAAGCTCCGGCCAGTTCCCGTCTCATCTCCATATCATAGAGCACTCGCTCTCTAGCCTTATCAATGCCCAAAGCTTTGCGCTTCTTGTCAATGTGGTCAATCATAAGGTGAGCCGCTTTAATCGGGTCCGGCTCAAATGCCCACATCCCGCCATACATGTCTTCAAATTCCTTAAACAAGAAATCAGTCACCTCTTTACTGCCTAGGGTAGGCCAGTTAACGCCAAAGACGGTGAATACCCCTGAGCCAACAAAGTATTGACCGATAGAGATTGCCTTCTCGCTCATCCACTCCGGGGCAGCCCCAGCTACAGGCAGGTCGCTGATGTCATCGCCTAAGCCACCATCCTTGACCATAGCGGTAGCGGCTATCAGGATACGGCTGTTATCAACACACGAACCGACATGCAATACCGGAGGAATACCGACTGTTTCGCATACTGAAGCCAGTCCCTCGCCAGCATATTTTGACGCTGCTTCAGGGGTCATCAGTCCCGCCTTGGCAGCAGCCATAGCACTACAGCCGGTCTGGACTACCAGGATATCGTTCTTTATCAGTTCCTTAATCATTGTGACGTGAATATCATCATGCTTAACCCGGGCATTATTACAACCAACGACACCAGCTAGCCCCCTTATCCTGCCGTTGATGATATTATCATTTAATGGTCGGTAGGAAGCACGGAAAAGACCACCCAGCAGGTAGTTGATGGTTTCATGACTGAATCCAGCCACCAGGTCAGTTTGCTCCTCAGGGATGTCAATATTGCTCCCCCGTTTGGGGAAATTATCAATGGCAGTCTTAACTATAGCCCTGGCTGACTCCATAGCATTGTGCTCATCAAACTCTATGTGCATAGCACCAGAAATTTTAGCCTTAGGTGAGGTGGTGATAATCTTGGTGTGGTAGCACTGGGCTATATCGGGCAGGGACTGCATAATACATTGAATATCTACTACCATAGCATCCACTGCCCCGGTGACCAGAGCCAGCTCCTGTTGTAGGAAATTCCCGGCAAGTGGTACCCCGTGGCGCATCAGTATCTCGTTAGCAGTGCAACACATACCAGCCAGATTTATCCCGTTAGCCCCTTTGGACTTAGCCAGCTCTATCATCTGTGGCTCTTGAGCAGCGACGACAATCATCTCCGAAAGCAGGGGTTCATGACCGTGAATGATAAGGTTTACCTCGTCTCGTTTAAGCACCCCTAAGTTTATCTTGCCGAGAACAGGCACTGGGGTACCGAAGAGTATATCCTGTAATTCGGTAGCAATCATACTGCCGCCCCAGCCATCAGCTATAGACGCTCTGACTCCTTGCCGGAGCAGGTTTCGGTAGTCTTGGTCAACCCCGATATGGGTCCGGTGCATTATCTCCACAATTTCTCTATCTATACCTCTGGGGGCAACTCCTTGCTGCCGCCACAATTCCTGACGCTTTAGCGGTGCCCTTCTCAGGAACAGAACCTCGCCCTTCTGCTTGCCAAACTCAGCCAGAGCTATCTCACCGATATCAATGGCTATTTCCTGGTTACTGCGGTCACCGATGGTGACCCCGAAATCCAGAGCCAGTTGCAGCAGCTTTTGCTCGTCTTTAATCTCATAGCCCGGAGCCTCACCTCTAGCTACCGCCAGGAAGAGCTCAGCTACCCCCCGACCGTGGTCGGAGTGGGCAGCCGCCCCACCGGCTACCATCCGAATGAAATTACGAGCGGCAATGGTCTCCGCAGTTGCCCCACAGATGCCCCTTCTCTTCAGCTTATCCTCTGGGGTTTCCTCTTTACCCTTAGGTAAGGGCACTCGGCAAGGCCCCATCCCGCAGTGCTTACAGCAACTGCCAACCATCCCTATAGGACAGGGCTTCATCGTTTCAGCTCTATCAAAGGCGGTATTCACCCCGTCAGCGGCTGCTTTCTCAATCATCTTTATACTAGCGCTATCAATACTCTTAGTTTCTGCTTCTGCCATTCTACTATCCCCCCTTCCAATCTCTAATTATTTTAGGAAGCTGTCAGCTCGGAAATCATCTCCCGAACCAACTTTATTGCCTCCGGGTGCCTCATAATAATCACATCCCCTCCAGCCAGAATCAGAACCATAGCTGACATTGCTTCCAACAAGATTCCCCGCTTTTTGGCATCCCCAAGCTTAGGGTCGTCCTCAGTCGGGATGTGTACTTCCTTGGTCTTCCACGCCTCTTTAGATATATTGCAGATGAGAGGGAACTGGAGCTTTTCATCCTGCTGGGTTAGTCCTGCCATCCTCATTCTTTCCATTACTGAGTAACAATACTCAATACCATAGCCTATGCAACTGGTAGTGGGGTCCGTTACAATCAGCTCGTCAGGAACACCGAGATTGCCCAGCAAAATATTAAGCTGCTTGGCTAGGTTTATGTCTATAGGCGTTGACGAAATCACCGTGTGGTGGTAACCGATAGCCACAGCGCCAATTTTTTTATGGTCTCCCTCCTCAACTGGTCCGATAATCAGATTTTTACCCTGGCAAACCTCACACACCTTCCTCAGAACCTCGGTATCTTTCTCATGATTAGCCGTTCCCCAGACGATTAGGGGAACATCAATAGCATCAGCTACCTTCTTGACCACTTCGGCGGCTTCATCCGCCCCCCGGTCAAGCCCGTTGGGGTCGGTGCTCACCAGTTGCAGGCAAATCATCTCAGCCCCGTAATCGTCAACGCATTTCTTCGCCCAGGCAACAGAGTCATCGGTTACTCCAGCAAAGGGCTCCAGGGCAGCCTCAGCCCACTCCTGGGGTGGCATATCCCAGACCTCCATGGCTATTTTGGGCAAGTGCGGCATCTCCCCTTCAAAAAGGTAAAACGGGTAGCATGTCTCCCCGCCAACTGTTACCGCTTTCTCACCGCTGCCCAGTTTTATCTCCTTAATCTTGCCGCTATACGCTGTCTTAGGGATTTCAAATGCCATCCTTATCCCTCCTTATTCAAGCCGGATTCTTCCGCTTCTCACTGCCATACCAGTCTTTGCCATACCAATATCGCTCACCACTTTGCAGATATTTGAGCTTCTCCTCTCTTCCCTCCAGTTTCTGTCTCCATTTCCCGGCATCCTCACCCTCTGGTTTACCCTCCTCAAAGGTCGCTCCCAGCACCTCCACCCCCTCCCTGCCAGGTGCCTTCTTTTTCTCAATCTTATATTCCATCCCTTTGCTACCTCCTAGGCTATGCCGGCGGCTATTTTTGCCGCTCTTACTGTATTTAGCATAAGCATGGTTATGGTCATAGGTCCTACCCCGCCAGGAACCGGGGTAATAGCTTTAGCCTTTTCCTTTACCGCTTCAAAGTCAACATCTCCGCACAGGATAGCCTTACCCTCTGCGGTTTTTCCTATTCGGTTAACGCCGACATCAATTACTACTGCCCCTTCCTTAACCATATCAGCGGTGATAGCTTTGGGTTTGCCGGCAGCCACAATTAGTATATCAGCTCTCCTGGTATGAAAAGCCATATCCTTGGTTCTGGTGTGGCATATAGTTACGGTGGCATTAGCCCCGTCCTTCTTCTGGAGCAGGATATTGGCTATAGGTTTGCCCACAATGTTGCTTCTACCCACAACCACCACCTCTGCCCCCTCAATCTTAGTCCCAGACCTGATTAGAAGCTGCTGGATTCCATGTGGAGTGCAGGGCAAATAATCTGGCTCTCCAATCATCAACTTGCCCACATTCACCGGGTGAAAGCCATCGACATCCTTTTTGGGGTCAATGGCATAAAGAGCCTTGGTGGTATCAATATGTTTGGGCAAAGGTAATTGGACTAAAATCCCATGAATCTTGGGGTCTTTGTTTAGCTTGTCAATGAGCTTGAGCAGTTCTTCTTCACTGGTATCAGCCGGCAGGTCGTGTCTTTCCGAATAGACGCCTAGGGCTATGGATGCCTTCTCCTTCGCTCCAACATAAACCTGGGATGCCGGGTCTTCACCTACCAGGACAGTGGCTAACCCCGGTATAAGATTATGCTTCTCCTTAAGTTCAGCGATTTCCTGTTTCAGCTCCTCTCGAATCTGCTTGGCAATTTCAGTACCGCTAATAATCTGTGCTGGCATTTTCTACCCCCTTTTTAGTGAGCTAGACTTTCCGATTTTCCACTAAGAAGCTTTGCCATCAAATCACTCACTGCCCTCACCGCCTTGGAAGTATCGGGCAGGTCAAGAAGTGGCTTTAGCTTGAGGTCATACTCATATACTTCCTCATCAAAAGGAATGGTGGCTGTGGGGTTGATTCCCAATCTGGTCAGTTCCTCAGCGACGAGAGCATCTAGCCTAGCTGGGACAAAATTGATTATCACCGATTGCCTCTTCACTGCCAGTTTAAGTTCAGTGACCAGGTCCCTTATCCGCGCCACAGTTCGAACGCCCTTCACCGAATGGTCGGAGATTATAAGTAGCTCGTCAACATCCTGCGTGGTTCTCCGTGACAGATGCTCCATCCCCGCCTCATTATCCATAACCGTATAGGCATAGTTTCCAGCCAGGGTATCAACAAATTTTTTCAGGATAAGATTGGGGTAGCAGTAACACTCCGTACCCTCACCCCTACCCATGGTCAACAGGTCAAGCCCCTCAGCTTCCACCATAGCCTCGTTTAATTTATACTCCAGATAGTCCTGCTTGTTTATCCCAGGGGGAATTTTTATTTTATCCTTTTGAAAATCGTCAAGTACTAAGCCAATCGTTTGTTTTATGTCAAGTCCTAAACTCTCCCCGAGATTGGCGTTAGGGTCAGCATCAATAGCCAGAATTGGTCCCGCTCTGTTCTTCATCAGGTAGCGGATGATGAGACTTGCCACCGATGTCTTCCCACTGCCGCCCTTTCCAGCTACAGCAATACTAAAACTCAAACGGTTATCCTCCGCTTCGTTTCGCTTTTTAACAACCTTTAGAACAGTCCGGTGACCTTCCCCGTCTTTACATCTACATCAACCCTTCTAAAGGCAGGGTTTGATGAGGTTCCCGGCATCAGGCTGATGGCTCCAGCGCAGGGGCAAAGGAATTTTGCCCCGGAGTAAATCAATACATCGCGGATGGGCAGAGGCCACCCTTTAGGAACACCCTTAACTGCCGGGTCGTGGGTGAGAGAGAGATGAGTCTTCACCATCATGGTGGTGTATTCATCATATTTAGAATCGGACTCAAGCGTCTTAGCCTTAGCTTCAGCCTCAGGAGTCCAAGCCACGCCGTCAGCCCCGTAGACTACTTTAGCAATTTTGTTCACCCGTTCCCGCAATTTCATCTCCATAGGGTACAGAAACTCAAATTCATTCTCCTCTTCACAGGCTTCCTTGACCACATCGGCTAGCTCCAGGGCACCATCACCGCCGTCAGCCCAGTGGGTAGACACAGCACAGCGTGCCCCCGCTGCCTCAGCAGCTTTCCTGACCATGGCAATCTCAGCCTTGGTATCAGTATGGAAGCGATTGATGCACACTACCGGCTTAATACCGGAGGTCCTGATGATGTTGATATGGTGCACCATGTTGGGGATACCCTTCTCCAGAAGCCCCAGGTCCTCTTTGGCATAGGATTCAGGTAGAGGAATACCAGCTACTACCTTAGGTCCGCCACCATGCATCTTCAGTGCCCGGATGGTGGTGGTGAGTACCGACACATGCGGCTTGAGACCACTATAGCGACACTTCACGTTCCAGAATTTCTCAAAGCCGATGTCTGCACCAAAGCCGCTCTCAGTTACATGATAGTCAAACATCTTCAACCCAATGCGGTCAGCGATGATGGATGACTGCCCAACGGCAATATTGGCGAAGGGTCCGGCGTGCACCATCACCGGCTGATACTCCACGGTGCACATCAGGGTGGGGTTGATGGTATTGCGCATCCAGGCGGTCATGGCGCCACCCACCTCAAGGTCACCCGTGGTAACGACATTGCCTCTCTTATCAAAGGCTACAGTAATGCTATCCATCCTCTCCCGCAGGTCAGCCAGGTCTCTGACAATTGAGAGCATAGCCATAAGCTCAGAGCTGACTGCGATGCCGAACTTGGACTGCATGGTGAAGCCGTCCATGCGCCCGCCCATGCCGATGACGATATTACGCAGGCTCTGGGCGCAAAAGTCCATAATCCAACCCATCTCTACCTTGGTGGGGTCAATGTCCAGGCGGTGCATCTTGGTGAGCCTGGCCAGTTGCTCGTCATTGTAATTGCGCTCGTGCTGCATCCTGGCAGTAAGGGCGACCATAGCCAGGTTATGAGCATTCATGATGTCGTTAATGTCACCGGTAAGACCCATAGAAAATTCGGTCATGGGAATAGCCAGGGCATTACCACCACCGGCGGCGGTCCCCTTGATATTCATGGTTGGACCACCCGAGGGCTGGCGGATAGCACCACCCACATTCAGCCCCCGCTTGCCCATACCCTCTAAAAGACCCATCGTGGTCGTAGTTTTCCCCTCACCCAGCGGGGTGGGAGTTATGGCAGTCACCTCAATATACTTGCCGTCGGGCTTACCCTTGAGGCGCTCAATAATTTTCATGAAATCGAGCCGACATAATCTCCCGAAAGGAATAATCTCGTCCTTTTGCAGGTTTAATCTCTCCCGCCACTCATCAGGGGTTGGCATGTTTGCCTCAGCCGCATCTGAAATCTGCCAATCCTTCATTTTTACTGCATCGTAAGCCACGGGAACCTCCTTATAATTTTATTCCTATTTTATTTTGCTTGTTGCCTGAACAGTAGATAACAGAGCCTGATAGATATTTCTAACTTCATTGATAATCTGAGGGCTAGAGTCAAGGAGAGGGAGATTGGCGAGGTCAGCTTCAACTAATGCCTGGTCATAAGGGATAAAACCGAGGAACTCAAAACCTGGCAGGCTAGAAGTTAGGAATTCCTTATCAGATTGACTCCGGACTTTGTTTGCTACAATTGCAATATTATGTAAACCAATCTCCTGTGCCAGTTTACCGATTCTATGGGCTGTTTCAACACTTCGTCTACCCGGTTCCACTACCACAATCAATTTATCCACTGCCTTAGCTGTTGCTCGTCCCAAATGCTCTATCCCAGCCTCCATATCCAAAATAACTACTTCATCTCTTCCCAGGAGTAGATGGGTGATTAGGGCTTGTAATAGGGTGTTCTCCGGACAATAGCAACCAGTGCCTCCCTTTTTAATTCGCCCCATTACCATCAATCTAATGCCATTATATTTTAGGGAATACTTTTCTGGCAAGTCATCAACTTTAGGATTTAGCTTAAAAAAGCTCCCCGCCTGACCGGGTGGTGCTCCTGTCCGCTCCTCAATAAGAGCGCTCATCTCAGATATAGGGGTTATCTCATCTGAATGGGGGAAGCCAAGGGTAGCGGCTAGATTAGAATCGGGGTCAGCATCTATGGCTAAAACAGCGTAGCCAGCCTCAGCGAAGGTTCTGGAAAGGAGAGAGGCTAATATTGTCTTCCCCACTCCGCCCTTACCGCTAATAGCAATCTTCATCGGAATCTTGTTCTTACCACAATAAAGCTGAGACTTTGGGGGAAAGTTCTCAGCTTCAACCAGTCTTATTATCTGGTAACACCCAACGCATAGTTTATCTCACCGTGAATGAGAAGTCAAGCAATTGCGGCTGCGATATATAATCTAACCAACTCAGGCTAGCCTACTTGGGTGTGGAATAACACCAGCCGTTTGCCTACTTCTTCTTGACCGGATACCTGATAATAGTCTTTACCACTTTGGCATCAGGCTTGGTGAGGTACTCCTCTTCATGGACGCCAGCTATCTGGTAGCCGCTTTCTTCAATGAACTTTTGTAAGCGCTCAACGGTGGGTTGCTCCTGGTCATAAGCTCCGAGGTGAAGAATCTGGGCTACGGTGCCATATTCCCAGGTCTCAATCTTGACCTCTATCTCGGGGGCTTTCTGCGGTAAAGAAGTGGTGTCTTCAGGAATAGGCAGCCCGATAATGTGAGTCCATTCCTCCATAGGGACAAGGTGGGCATCGGGATAGCGGGCGCAGAGTCCGCTAACCTTGAAGGTAGGCAGTCCCTTCTTCTTAAGGGCAAACTTTAGGGTGTAGACCGAACCATAAAGTGCGGGCATGAGTTCCGGGAAAACCTTATCTGGGGCGCCCTTGCCATAGACCACTGCCATCTTTCGTGACGGCATTTCCAGGATTTGGGGCTCTTTCTTAGACGATTTCCTTTGCGCCATAATACCCCCTTTGATTTCGGGCAAGCTTTTAGAGCCTGAAGTGGCGTTAGGTATCGCCCTGGGTTACTTCTCCTCCGTAGCCACTACCTGATAGATGCTGACTTTGGGTTTCTCAACCAAAAGCGGCTCAATTTGTTTATATAACTTAATTCGTGGCTCTGACTTCTCCCATGCCTTCCAGTCCTCCAGGCTTCGCCAGGTGCTTAGCACCGAGATAATAGATGGGTCTCCAGTGCTCGCCAGAGTTTCGCCGGTCACATAGCCCGACTGGTGCATAGCCACAGCCCTGAGTTCCCTGAGCAGCGGCATTAGGTCTTCTCTCTTGCCTTCCTTTAGGTGACGCTCTATTACAATTCTTACCATTGCTGCCTCCTTTCATACTTTTTATCCCTGTTTAGTCCTCTGCTCCTGTATCAGCCTCTCTCCGTATTGTAGCAGAATTTTGGCTCGCTCTGGGGATACCTTCTTTGATTCTAAGTAGGCTTTCAGGGCATCAGGGGGGGTTATCTCTTCAGCAGTCCACTGCCCCAGTCTGAGGCGGGTCTCCCGCCTAATCTCCTTGGCGATGGTGAAGTAGTGAGCCTCTTTCACAGCATTCCTGATGTCATTGTCTCTGAGCTGACCTTCAATCTCCGCCGGCAGGCTAATGCTCAGCCGCACTATGGCATCCTTGACCTTGTCTTCCTGCTCAGCGATAGCCCTGAGTGCCGTTGATGTTGGCTCAGCATCCCGTGGCTCGATATTGATGTTAATGGTGAGAAAGCGGCGCCCGGTTACCTGGTGAAAGTCAAAGGAGACCAGCCTTTTGCCTGTTTCCCTATCTGACTCGATTTCTACCAGATAAAAACCCTTGTCATCTTCCTCCTCGCTGAAATCCAGCCGCTCCAGACTACCGGGGTAAACCACCGGGGGATTATGGCTCAAGACCTGGTGCTTATGAATATGACCTAAGGCAATATAATCAAAGGCGGGATGGGCAACATTGCTTAGCAGCAATGCATGCTCCTGCCCTATGGTCATTGACCTCTCTGAGCCTACCTGGGCGCCGGAGACCCAGACATGGGCAGCCAGTATGGCCGGCAGTTCGCGGTCAAGTTCTTGAGCTTTGGCAGCGATGACATTGGTTAATGCCTGCTGCAATCTCTGATTTATCTGGTCGAAGGCGAGGTTTTTAGTCTCTTCTTTGGTTAATAGGGCGCTGCGCCTCAGCCAGGGTAAGGAGACGATTTGAACCGTCCCGCTATTTGTCAGGATGCGGTAGATTTGGGGGCGGTTGGAGACGTAAACATTTTTGACCACCAGGGTATCAAAGATTTCGGTGCTGGTAGCCCTACCGATAGCATTAGGAAGGTCGTGGTTACCGATTAGGAGGAAGATAGGAATGCCACTGGTGGACAGACGACTAATTCTTTTGGCAAATTCCCTTTGTTGAGTTTGGGTAGGCTCACGGCTCTTGTAGGCATCGCCGCAGAAGAGGACAAGGTCCACCCTGTTCTCCAGGGCATAATCTACCACCTGGTCAAGGGCTTTTAGAAAATCAAGCAGCCGCGAGGATAACCCGGTAGTCGGGTCAAGACGACCGTAGCTCTCCACACCAAGGTGAAGGTCGGCAAAGTGGAGGATTTTCATCATTCCTTCCATATCCTGCCGCCAGGCGGCAGGACAAACAAGGGTTCGCCACCGAGCTTGGCTTGCAGAGTGTTCTCCAGCTCACTGATGGGGACTCGTATCTGGTTCAGGGTGTCGCGCTCCCGGATGGTAGCTTGCTCATCTTCCAGCGATTGGAAATCAACAGTGACACAGAAAGGAGTGCCAATCTCGTCCTGGCGCCGGTAACGACGCCCTATGCTCTGGGCATCATCATAGTTTACCATCCAGTGCTGGCGCAGGTCAGCGTATATCTGTTTAGCTACAGAAACCAAACTCTCCCGTCTACTCAAGGGCAATACCGCTACCTTGATGGGAGCCAGGGTGGGGTGGAAGTGGAGCAGCACCCGTGTTTCACCTTCAGCTTGTTCCTCATCATAGGCATCGCACAGCAGAGCCAGGGCAGTGCGGTCAACCCCCGCCGAGGGCTCAATTATATAAGGGATGATATGCTGTTTGGTCTCTTCATCATAATAGGTCAGGCTCTTACCGCTAAAACTTGCATGTTGAACCAGGTCAAAGTCACCGCGATTGGCAATACCCTCTAGCTCAGCCCAGCCCATAGGATATAGATAGTCAATGTCATAGCACTCTCGGGCGTAGTGCGCCAGCTCATCCTTGGTGTGTTGGCGAAGCCTGAGATTTTCTCTTTTGATGCCCAGCTTCACATACCAGTTGAGGCGCTCCTCAATCCAGTAGTCAAACCACTGCTTATCAGTCTCTGGCTTAACGAAGAACTCAATTTCCATTTGCTCGAATTCCCGACAGCGAAAGATAAAGTTGCCAGTGGTAATCTCATTGCGGAAGGCTTTGCCTATCTGAGCGATGCCAAAGGGCAACCTCTTTCTGGTGGTATTAACCACATTTTCAAAGTTGACAAACATGCCCTGGGCAGTCTCCGGGCGCAAATAGACTACGCTCGCTTGTTCTTCAATAGGACCGATAAAGGTCTTAAACATTAAGTTGAACAGGTGAGGCTCAGTCAGTTCGCCGCCACAAGAAGGACAGCTATCGCCCTTTAGGTCATCGCTGCGCCACCTCAGGTGGCAGCTCTTACACTCTACCAAGGGGTCAGCAAAACCCTTAAGGTGTCCACTGGCTTCCCAAGTCTGGGGATGCATCAGGATGCTGGCATCCAGACCTACCATATCATCGCGCTCCTGAACCACTGCTCGCCACCAGGCCTGTTTTATATTCTGCTTTAGCTCTACACCTAGAGGTCCATAATCCCAGCAACTGGATAGCCCCCCATAGATTTCACTGCTGGGGAAAATAAAACCACGCCGTCGGCAGAGGGAGACAATCTTTTCCATATCAACCTTTCTTGGCGTCGGTTCAGTCACTACCGCCCTCCTTAGTCCCTCGGTTGAGACATTGGTTATCGTCTTGCCTTGGAGAAAATAAAAACCACAAACATCCCCACAGCAATGGTAACTAGCCCCAGGATAGCTAGCAGAAATATCCACATAGGCATAATGTGTGTTTGGTATGAATTGTAGCTGAAAATATCAAGCATTGCAAAGCAGACTACGAGCTGTGGCAGAGCAACAAGATTGCCCATAAATAATACTATTGTTTCCGGTTTTACCCAGGTGCTCCCTGTTTGCCCCGACAGGATGCCAAGCTTGGTTATTCCCCAGGTAATGGCTCCCGCCAAAAGGACGAGCAGGAGCTGAGGCATCAGCACCAAGACCATAGTCATCTCACGACTGAGCCACCTATCAGGTGTGCCATCAAGCTCGAAGTGGACGGCTACTTCGGTGGGAAGCAGGTGATAGAAATAGGCTGACAGGATTATAGACAGGAGAAAAATGGCTAGCGGCGCTATGATATAGCTCCAGCGGAAGGACAATCCTTCTGCCTTGCCCCTTTCGGTGGTTGTTTTCTCACCTTGGGTTAACCGCCGTCTAAAGAAGACAAACCAAATGGTGCCGGCAAGACCCCCGGCGATAACAATTATAGCTAAAACGAGGATGGCTATTATCAATTTTTCAAAATGGGCTAAAGATAGGGGGCTAATACCCTCATTGGTGATACGATGTTTCTCTGCAAACCCAAGGCGTCAGGCGCGATACCCAAGGCAACACCCATCAATTGAGTAAGAAACAGAACGGGAAGATGGTAATGGGTCTTGAACCTGCCATTGACCTGGCTCTGATAGGCATCAAGGTTAATCTGACACAATGGGCAAGGGGTAACCAGGCATTGCGCCCCATTTTCCTGAGCGTTACGCAGCAGCTTATTAATTAGTTCCAAAGCCAGCTCCGGCTCAGACATAACCAGAGAGCTACCGCAGCAGTGAGCCTTCAGCGGCCAGGAGACAACATCAGCCCCCAGGTTCGCTACCAGCTCATCCAGCGAGTGAGGAGATTCCGGGTCATCAAAGCCATCGGGGCGAACCAATTGGCAACCATAGTAAGGCGCTACCTTGAGCCCTTTCAGGGGCTTGGTTACCTTAGCCCCGATGACCTCCGGCGTAATATCGCTATACAGGACCTCCGCCAGATGCCGAACCCGAACTCCTCCATTGTAGTCTAAGCTAGCCGCAGCTAGTGCCTCGTTTACCTGCTCTCTGAGAGCAGGGTATTCTTTGAGATGAGTGTTAGCTGAGTGTAGGGTAACAAAGCAATTAGAACAAGGGGTTACCAGGTCAAACCCTCTCTTTTCTGCCAATGCCAGATTTCTAGCTGCGATACAAGTAGCCTCCAGTTTATCCACTGAACCATAGGGGCTGGAGCCACAGCAATTCCAATCCTCAAGCTCAATCAAGTCCATATCCAGTTCCTTGGCAACAGGTAGCACAGAAAGACCAAGGGGTGAAGCCGTAGCCTCTGTCGAGCAACCGGGGAAGTAGGAATAATATTTCATTTAGCACCTCCCAGAGCCTTGGCTTTATCCAGGATAGCTTTAAGTTCTCCCCTTCCCTTTATTCGGTTCGGCCTGAGCGGCAGGCGCTTGTGCAAAAATAAGCCCAGTCCAACAGGTGCCATCTTAAGGGCGGCAAAGGGGTTTGTTCGCAAGAAGAACTTGAGCATCATACCAAGCTCGTACACCCGACCGTTGCTCTTAGCAGAATCAACGAAGCATTTATACATCACCGGTGTCCGACTTCGCTTGGTGCTCAAGCCATCCCGGATGGCTAGAATCTCCAGGGCATGCATGATATCAGTGGGTTTAATATCCCTCGGGCAACGCACTGTGCAGATATAACAGGAGGCACAGAACCACATTGAATTGCTGGATAGCAACTCTTCCCTCAGTCCAGCCCGCACCATGGCAATAGCCTGCCGCGGTGGGTAATCCCATCTGCTGGCAGTAGGACAGGAGCCGGTGCACATACCGCATTGAATACAGGAGCGGATAGCATCGCCACCAGGGATGGAACAAACCTCATCTATAAAGCTCACTTCAGCAGCTGGAGCTTTGACCATTGTATCATCCATTTACATTCCTCCTTATCTCTGAGTCCCAAGCCTTGTTCATACCAATACCCCTTCTATTTCAGCCATCAGCTCCTCTGCAGTAAAGTGCTTGCCAACATTAGCGCCGCTGGGACAGGCTGCTACGCACACACCACAGCCCTTGCACAGCGTTTCATTGACCTGGCAGACCTTCTTTTCCTCATCGAAGGAAATGGCATGGAAGGGGCAGAGGTTATAGCATATCTTGCACCCGCTGCATAACTCTTCATCGATGACAGCAGTGGCAGCCTCAATCTCTATTGACCCAGCACTAATCATAGCCAGAGCCCGGGCAGCAGCCGCTGAAGCCTGAACCACGCTGTGGGGTATATCCTTAGGCGATTGACAGCAGCCCACTACGAAAATGCCATCGCTCATTGTAGCTACTGGGTCAAGCTTGGGATGCTTCTCCAAAAAGAAGCCATCGGCGCTCCGGCTAACCGAAAACAGCCTGGCAACCTCTTCAGCATCTGCCCTCGGTTGAAGAGCCGTACTCAACACCACCATATCAACAGGGACACGGCGCTGACGACCGATAAGGGTATCCTCGCTAACTATGATAAGCTTGCCCCGCTCCTCAGGACTTTCAGCTACATCGGTTACCTCGGCAGGGCGACCGCGAATAAATATTGTGCCTTCATCCAGAACGCGGTTATAGAACTCCTCAAACGCTTTACCCACGCACCTGAGGTCGATATAGAATTCATAGACCTGAGCTCCAGGAACATGCTCCCTTATCAGGTGACTGAGCTTCATGGAGTACATACAGCACACCTGTGAGCAATACTCGTGATACTTTTCATCCCGACTGCCCACGCAGTGGATAATGCCTACTGTCTTTGGATGGGAGCCATCCTTTAATAAAACCTCACCGCTGGTTGGTCCTGAGGCATTAATCATCCTCTCAAACTCAAGGGCAGTAACTACATTATCCAGACGCCTATAGCCATAATGGTAGAGCGGAGATGGGTCAAAGGAATCATAGCCAGTGGCTATGATTATATTACCGACCTCCACCTCCACCGTTTCCTCCTCCATCTCCTGATTGATTGCCCCGGCTTCGCATGCCTTAATACACTCCATACACTCCGAGCACATGCCACAGTTCAAGCAACGCTTGGCTTCCTCAATAGCTGCCTTTTCATCAAAGCCTAGGTCAACCTCAGCAAAGCCTCCCCGCTTCTTCAGGTCAAGTATTGGCATAGCCTGCCTTGCCCTTGCTTCCACCCCCTCCTTTGATACCTCTTTTACCCTTTTAATAGGGGCTGGCCTCCCCTCTTTTAGGTCGCTACCCCTGAGGTAGCGGTCTATAGAGATGGCTGCTTCCTTACCCGCAGCAACAGCAGCAATGACATCCGCAGGACCGGAAACCACATCGCCGCCAGCAAAAACACCTTCAATGTTTGTCTGCAAGGTGGCTGGGTCAACAACGAGAGTCCCCCATCCAGTGTATTCCAACTCCTTGGGAAGCATTGCCTTATCCACCCCTTGTCCAATGGCGATAATCACGCTATCAACGTCCATATTGAATTCCGAGCCCTCAATAGGCACCGGGCGCCGCCGACCGCTGGCATCAGGGTCGCCCAGCTCCATCTGAATACATTGAATGCCAATTAGTCGGTCATCCTTAGTCAGGACTCTAACCGGTGCCGCCAAGATGTGGAGCTTTACTCCCTCCCGCTCTGCTTCATCCACCTCAGTGCCGACTGCAGGCATTTCGGCTCGGGAGCGACGATAGACAATTGAAACCTCCTTTGCTCCTAAGCGTTTGGCTACCCTGGCTGCATCTACAGCAGCATTGCCGCCGCCTATAACTGCCACCCGCTCCTCAAGGTCAACCTTAATCCCTGAACTTGCCTGTTTCAGAAAGTCGAGGGCGTGGATTACACCCTTGGCGTCTTCATGAGGGATACCCATCTTCTGGCTTATCCCAGCACCAGTAGCCAGAAATATCGCTTCATAGCCCTGATTGAAGATGCCCTCAAGGTTCTCCATCGGGGTATTGGTCTTTATCTCCACCCCCAGCTCCTCCATATAGCTGATTTCATTATCCAACACCTTCTTGGGTAACCTATATTCAGGAATACCATAGCGCAACAGACCACCGCTCTGGGGGGCAGCCTCAAAAACGGTAACCGGATACCCCTCTCTTATCAAGTCATAGGCACAGGCTAAGCCCGCTGGACCTGAGCCAATGATAGCTACTTTGTCTTCCTTTGTCCTTTCAATTGGAGTCGCCTTTTCCCTCCCCACACTCAGCTCATAGTCAGCCATAAAACGCTTCAAAGAGCGGATGGACACAGGCTCATCAACCTTCCCCCGTTCGCACTCCGATTCACAGGGATGGGTGCAGACCCGCCCACAGACCCCAGCAAAGGGCATAGTTCGCCGCAGCACCTCAAGAGCCTCTTTGAACTTGCCCTGAGAAATAAGGGCTATATACCCCTGGGCATTAACTCCTGCAGGACAAGCAACTCGGCAGGGTGGGTAGCCCCGCTTATCGACAGCAAAAACGTTGGGCACAGCTTGAGGAAAAGGCCTATAAATTGCCTTCCTCTGACCTAATCCGAGGTCAAACTCGTTAGGTACCTCAACAGGACACACATTAGCACACTCCCCGCAACCGGTACACTTGTCAACATCAACATATCTAGCCCTCTTCTTTATCTCGACCTTGAAGTTGCCAACATACCCTGAGACATCCATCACCTCGCTATAAGACATCAGCTCAATATATGGATGAGAGCCCACCAAGCTCATCTTGGGGGTAAGAATACAAGCTGAGCAATCAAGAGTGGGGAAGGTCTTATCTAGCTGTATCATGTGTCCGCCAATGCTTGGCTCCCTCTCTACCAGATAGACCTTATGCCTAGAATCGCCAATCTCCAGAGCAGCTTGAATGCCAGCGATGCCCCCTCCCACCACCAGGGTATTAGGATTAACCGGAACCTCCTTGGTCTCCAGAGGCTCCTGGTAGAAAACACGCCTTACCGCTGCGCTTACCAGAGCCTTGGCTTTCTCAGTGGCGGCATCATGGTCTTCGGTTATCCAGGAGCAATGCTCCCTAATATTAGCCATCTCAAAGAGATAAGGGTTTAGCCCTGACTCCTGGCAAACCCGACGGAAGGTTCGCTCATGCATTAGAGGTGAGCAAGAAGCCACCACTATCCGATTAAGTCCCAACTCCTTAATATCCTGCCTAATAAGCTCCTGCCCTGGGTCAGAACACATATATGTGTACTGCCGGGCAATGGTCACCGAAGGCAAACCCCTAGCAAACTCAGTAACCGCCTCCACATCTACTGTACCAGCGATATTAGTTCCACAATGACAGATATAAACACCAATTTTGGGCTCCACTTTGCCCTCCTTTACCCTCTCTGTGTTCGGTGCAGACTATATCAGAAGACCTAGTTCCCTAAACCGAGTTATATTAACACATGAAGATGCTGTGGTCAAGACATTGGCAGCAGCTAAAGTTTGACAATTTTCTTGACATTCCCTTATAGCCGTAGTAAAATTTTTATACAGAGGTCAAGCTGGTAATGGAGCAAACACAATCCCTGCAGATGCGGCAGGAACTAAGCCAAGTCCTCCGAATGGAACAGGCTACTTTGCTGGAAATGCCTGAGGATGAGTTTCAAAGGCTCATTGCCGAGATAGAGAGGAGCCCCCTTTTCCAAAGGCTTTACCAAAAGGAAAAGCTAATCCGCCGCCAGAGGTTCACCGGAACTGATATTTCATCCAGTTTTTATCAACTTAAAGAGGAAGTGGTAGCCGATAAAGGCTCCCTAGATGTTGAATCCCTCTTGCTGAACAAGAAGCACATCATTGGTCATATACAGAGGTTAGGGCTGGAAAAATTCAAGCGATATTTCTTATTCCCTGAATCGGAGATGACCACGGAAGAAATCGCTAAAGATTGTGATTTGGCAGTTTCAGAGGTTCAAAAAATCAATAGCCTTATCGATGAGTTCTCCATCTTGAGCGAGTTTTATAACCCTTCTGCTCTCAGCTCAGAGGTGGTTCACTATTCCAGGATTGCCTCGGTGGAGAAAAGCCGGGAGGGTTTTGCCATTGGCTATTTTTCGCCCTCCCTCGCCCGAGGGAGGTATTCCATTGATTATGAAAGATTTGAACAATCAAAGGCTGGCGGGGCTTTCAGCGAGACCGAGATTAAGCAAGCTATGCAGCTATTCAGGAGGCTGGAACTAATTAATACCCGTAAGGATGCAGTAAGCCAAATACTGCAAAACATCGTTGAACACCAGGCACTTTACCTGGAGTCTGGTGATTTGAGGGCTCTTCTACCATTCAGCCAGAAGGAGCTAGCCAAAAAGATTGGGCTTGTCCCCAGCTCAGTAAGTCGTGCCATCAGGGGCAAAAGCATTGACACACCCTGGGGTAAAGAAATCCCCCTTAAACACTTTTTCCCCAGACCGAAGAGGTTCAGAAAGGAACTGCTCAGGCAGCTCCTTGAGACCGAGGAGGGGCTTCTCTCAGACGAGGCAATCAAGGTAAAGCTGTGGGAGAAATTCGGTGTGGCTATCTCCCGACGCTCAGTAGCCAGCCTGAGGAAGGAATTGAAAATCCCTGCTGCTCATAAGAAAGGTACATTCCTGATGGAAGCGAGGAGATGAAATGAGCATAGTTTACACTGAGCGAGAAAAATGTAAAGCCTGCTATGCCTGTATCCGTTGCTGCCCATGTAAGGCAATTAAGGTAGAGCAGGGCTTAGCCCAGGTAATGAAGGAACGTTGTATCGCCTGCGGCACCTGTCTTCAGGTTTGCGTCCCCAAGGCAAAGCAGGTGGAGAGCGACATAGGGCTGGTCTGGCAATTATTGACACAATATCCTAATGTAATCGCTATCCTTTCCTCATCCTTCCCTGCTGCCCTGCTTAAGTGTCGCCCTGGACAGCTTGTAACCGGCATCAAAAAACTGGGATTTAGTGAGGTTATGGAGGACTCCTTTGGTGCTGAGCTTGTCGGCCGAGAATATGCCCAGCTTCTAAGTAGAGACAAAAATAGGCCTGTCCTCTCGTCCAACTGCGCGGCGGTAGTAACCTACATTGAGAAATACCACCCCTCGCTAATCAACAATCTGGCACCCATCGCTTCACCCATGATTGCCATGGGTAGAGTGGTCAAATGGCAGTATAATCCGGAGGCTAAGGCAGTCTTCATCGGTCCCTGCGTGGCTAAGAAAGCCGAGAGCAAGGATGAGAGGGTGGCCGGGGTCATAGATGCCGTCCTCACCTTTGCTGAGTTGAAGGAGATGTTCGCCGCCAAAGGGATTACTCCTGAGTCTGAGAGTGAAGAGGAATTCTCCGGTCCCAAACCCAACCTCGGTCGCCTGTTCGCCATGTCAGGAGGACTACTCACGGTAGCAGGGCTCTCCGATGATATTCAACAAAACGATGTCATCAGCGCCCATGGTAGGGATTATGTGGTCAAAATCCTTCGGGAATTTGGTCAAGGCGATATTAGCGGCAGACTTGTCAACCTACACTTCTGCCACGGTTGCATTGATGGACCAGTTATTGATAATGAGCTAAGTGGCTTTAGGCGTAAGGAACTCGTCGCCAATTATGCTGCCAGCCAGGCAGACCCGGCTCAAACCGAGAGGGACATCGAGGAATATTCTGGTATTGACCTCAGCCGCAGATTCACCACCCGGGCTGTCGGGCTACCTACCCCCAGCGAGGAGGAGGTTCAAAATGTGTTGAGGCAAATTGGTAAGACAGACCCTAAAGAACAGATGAATTGTGGTGCCTGTGGCTATGGCACCTGCCGGGAACTGGCTGTCTCCGTCTGTCAGAGTCTGGCTGAGGTTGATATGTGCTGGCCCTATGTGCTTAAGAGATTGAAGACCACTCAAGAGGAGCTAATCCAGGCTGAGAAGCTGACCTCTTTAGGTCAGCTGGCTGCCGCTATCGCTCATGAGGTCAATAATCCTCTGGCTGGTGTTTTGGTCTACACTCAATTGTTAACCAAAAAGTTAGCCAAGGATGACCTGCCTAAGGAATCAGCCCTGGACTATCTGTCGAAGATGGATTCAGAACTTACCCGCAGCACCAAGTTAATCCGAAATCTCTTAGATTTTGCCCGGCAGTCAAAGCCAACCCTCAGGGCGGTAGATGCAAACCAGGTGGTTGAGCGCGCCTTCGGCATCGTTGCCCATCAAGCTGAGTTACAGGGTATCCAGGTAATAAGAGACCTGAGCCCCTCCCCACCCAAAGTCATGGCTGATTTCGACCAGCTTCAGCAAGTTTGCACCAACCTTATCCTGAACGCCATTCAGGCAATGCCTGACGGGGGCAGGTTGACCATCCACACCTCAGTAGGTAGCGATGGTCAACTCAAGATAGCAGTTCAGGATACAGGCTGTGGTATTTCTGAGGAGAATCTGCGCAGGCTCTTTACTCCTTTCTTCACTACCAAAGGCAAAGGAAAGGGTGTAGGCTTGGGACTGCCCGTTGCCTACGGAATCATCCAGCGGCACCAAGGAAGAATTGAAGTACAAAGCGAGGAGGGAGAGGGTACTACTTTTACTATCTATCTACCCTTGCGCCATGAAGAAAAAGGTTAAGCTCCTTGTAGTTGATGATGAAGCCATCATCCGTGACTCGCTTCGTGACTGGCTGAGCGATGTCGGTCACCAGGTGCTTACCGCAGAGAACGGCCCCCAGGCTCTGGAGATTATTGAAAAGGAGAAGCCAGGCATCATTATTGCTGATTTGGTGATGCCGGGGATGGACGGGATTGAGCTGCTAAACAGGGCCAAGGAAATCTCTCCCAGCATTGAGGTTATCATCATCACTGCCTACGGCAGCATCCCCACCGCTATTACCGCCATGAGGGAAGGAGCCTATGACTACATCGAGAAGCCCTTCTGCCCGGAAAGGGCAGAGCTATTAATTGAGAAACTGGTGGAGCATCAAGGACTAATCGAGGAGAACCTTTCCCTGCAGCAGAAATTGGAGGAGCGTTACCGATTTGAGAATATCATCGCTAAAAGCCCAAAGATGCAGCAGGTCATTGAGATAATTAAGGTCGTGGGCAAGAGCAATGCTACGGTATTGATTACCGGCGACACTGGCACTGGGAAGGAGCTGGTGGCGCGAGCCATCCACTCCCAGAGCCATCGCCGGGGGAAGCCCCTTGTTGCTGTCAGTTGTGCCGCCCTTCCTGAAAGCCTTCTGGAGAGTGAGCTATTTGGTCACGAGAAAGGCTCCTTTACCGGAGCTTACACTCAAAAGAAGGGGAAATTCGAAGTCGCTAACAGGAGCACCCTCTTTCTGGATGAGATTGGCGAGATGAGTGCCAATATCCAGGTTCACCTGTTGAGGGTCTTGGAGGAGAAAGAATTCACCAGGGTTGGTGGCAATGAGCTAGTTAAGGTTGATGTCAGGGTTATTTCAGCGACCAATAAGGATATTAAAAAGGCGGTAGCCAACGGGCAATTCCGTGAAGACCTTTATTATCGACTCAACGTGGTTAACATTGAATTGCCTCCGTTGCGAGAGAGGAAAGAGGATATCCTCCTCTTGGCTCAGCACTTCTTGAAAAAGTTTGCTGTGGAAAATCAAAAGGGGATTACCGGCTTCTCTCCCGAGGCTACTGATTTTTTGCTGAGATACGAGTGGCCAGGCAATGTCCGGGAACTGGAAAATGCTATTGAAAGGGCGGTCATCTTAGCCCAAAATCCCTTCATCGAGGTTGTTGACCTGCGTCAAGAAAATTTACTATTGGCTCACTCAGCTCCACTAGGGAAAGACCTTGGAGAGGTGGAGAAAAACCATATCTTGAATATACTCAACGAAACTGGCGGAAACCATAGTGAGGCTGCCAGAATCCTGGGAATTTCCAGAATGACACTCTACAACAAGATTAGGGCATATGGATTAAATGTAAAGAAAATAGACAGTAACTGATTAACTCTTTTACAATTAAACTTCTGCTTAAAGCAGAGAAGAGGCTATCCTGACCATTCAGGATAGCCCTTTGTTTTGGCAAGGAAATTGCATATAAAGAGTGTGGGGGTGATAGGGATGGAAAAGCAAGTAATCCTAAAGGGTCAACAAACAACACAAGGAGGTAAAGAAATGAAACCAGTATTGGTAGTAGAGGATGAAGCTATTATGAGGGAGTCGCTCCGAGATTGGCTCACTGACGAAGGCTACCCGGTAGAAACCGCAGAGCACGGTGAAGAGGCATTGAAAGCGATCGGGGAGCGAGACTTCAGCATCCTCATCCTTGACATGAAGTTGCCGGGGAAAAATGGACTTGAGGTATTAAGAGAAGCCAAGACACAAAAACCACAGCTCAACGGTATCATCATCACCGCCTACCCCTCAATAGAGACTGCGGTAGAAGCGATGAAAATAGGAGCTATTGACTACCTGCCCAAGCCCTTTAGCCTTGATGCCTTGGAGGAATTGATTCACAAGACCCTGGGACCGGTTCAGGTGAAGATAAAGCCAAAGGCTGCCCCTGAAGAAGCTATAACCCAGCCGCCGGTAGCAGAGGAGGCGAAGGTTGAGGAAGTCATAGCTGTAGCTCCAGAGGAAATCCCAGTTCACCTCAAGCAGGGTAAGACTCACTTTGAGGCTGGTCGCTACATAGAGGCATTAGGGGAATTTGAATCTATCCTCAGCATTGCCCCTGGCAACATCGAGACCCGGGTCTGGCTCCGAAAGACGAAGGAGGTGCTAGCCGAGCCAAAAATTAAGGCACTGGCTGAAGGAGAGGTAGCTGTTGCCGAAGAGGTCAAACCCAAGGAGTGCGTCTGGATGAAAATGGGGTTAGTGGCTTACCGCCTCTGCACCAAAGACTACGACTGCCTCACCTGTGAGTTTGACCAGATGATGCAGGAGAAAATGGCAAGTGGGGAAACACCAGAGCTTGACCAGGCGCTGGAGCGATTTAAGGAGCTGCCGGGTAGCCAAAGACTTTGCCGCTATGCCATCAAGGGCGACGTCTCCTACCGCATTTGCTCCCGCCTCTTCCAGTGTGCCACCTGTGAGTTTGGTCAAATGCTGGAGGACGCCCTCCAGCAAAAGCTGGTCAAGCTGCAAGCGCGACGAGAGGCATTACTCAAAAAGGAGCAAAAAGCTAAAGTATAGTAATGAACCTCCGGATTGTTGATATATAGGCAAGGGGTATGCTAGACAACAAGGGCATACCCTTTGCATCAAGAAGGGAGGAAAACCATGGAAGTCAAGAAAAGGAAGATTCTGCTGGTAGAAGATGAGACTGTGGTGAGAGAAGCCCTGCGGGACTGGCTTATAGAGGATGGATATGTTGTCGAGTGCGTTGAGAGTGGTGAGGAAGCCTTAAAGAGAATCAAGAAGGAAGAGTTTGGTGTTATTGTCCTTGACCTAAAACTGCCGGGGATTGATGGCTTGCAAGTATTCGAACACGCTAAAGAGCTTAAACCCAAAACTAAAGGGATAATCATTACTGCCTACCCTTCAAAAGAAACCCAGGAAAAGGCGAAAAGGTTGGGACTCCTCGACTATTTAGCCAAGCCCTTCAAGGTTGAAGACCTGGAAAAGACAATCGGAGGAGCGCTGGCAGAAGTAGAAGAAGAAGTAGGTAGGAAACATCTTTGGCTGGAACTCGGTGCCGTTTCTTACCGACTCTGCGACCGCAACTATGAATGCGGCTCATGTGCATTTGCCCAGGACATACAAGATAGATTTGGAACGATAGCAGTTATCGGTGAAGATGAGATTGCCAAGCTCAAGCAATTGCCTGGGGGGCAAAGACTGTGTCGGTATGCATCGGTGCATTTTGTTAAGAAGGAGAAGCCAGGCTTAGATTAAGCATAGCCAGGTAAATAAAAAATATAACCTTAGTTCTAACAGGGGGAGGGATGTGTTACCTATCTCTCCCTTATTTATTTCTCTGTTGAGAAATCTGCCAGCTTATCCACCAGACCCTTTTGCCCTATAGCTAGAGTCAGGTCGCTCCGTGTCCTTTCCAACACCCCACGAACCATATCAGTAGTACGGCGCAGACCACCAGTTATAGCATCGGGGAAGTCCATGGTAACCAAGGTATTGTAAATATCGTCCATGGCTGATAACAGTTCCTCCCCTTGAGACAGGTCGCCCCTCCTCATACTATCCAACAGGTAGCGCCTGAGCTCACCTACAGCTTCACCTAGTCCGTTCAAGTAGGCGGCAGCATCAATACCCAGTTCACCAGGGTCAGGGAGACGGTTCCCTGTTACCAGGGCAAGGGTAATACTGCCCTCAGCAAACTCCTTTTGCGCATCCCGGACAAAGCCAGTGTAGCCAAGCTCGCCATAGGCAGAGATGCCCTGCTCAACCTCAGTTAACAGGTTACGCGCTGACCTGAGCAGCTCTTTAGCCTGGTCAAACTCCCGGCGGTGGACAGCGCGGATGGCATTGGCGCAGTGCCGGATTGTCTTGCGACACAGAGGCAGCACCTTTTCTCTAGCTGCATCTTTAGCTGAAAAGCTCTCTCGAATCTGGTCGGCAATTGATTCCAGATTATCGGTCAATCCACTCACTTGCCTGCCTCAAATCTAGCTATTATTTGTCGGGCTGCTTCCTCTATATCCTCTGCCCCCAGTATAGCACTAATCACCGCCACTGCGTCAGCGCCGGCAGCCAAAACCTCAGCTACATTGTCCTCAGTGATGCCCCCAATAGCAACCAGGGGCAAGCCTACCGCCTGCCTGATTTGGCGTAGCCTCTCCAGACCAACTACCTTTGCCCTTTCCTTGGATGATGTGGGAAAGATTGAGCCAACGGCAATATAATCAGCCCCATCAGATTCAGCAGCGATAGCCTGGTCCACAGTAGTTACCGAGCAGCCCAGGATTATGTCAATAGGTAGCAGTTTGCGGGCTTCTTTAATGGGCAGGTCTTTTTGACCAAGGTGCAGCCCATCAGCACCAGCAGCCAGGGCTAAATCAAGATAGTCATTCATTATGAAAAGCACAGCGTGTTCGGAGCATAGCTCCTTTAGCTGTTGAGCTATTGGCAGTAGCACGTCTTTGCTTCGGAGTTTATCACGCAATTGAATTGTTTTAGCACCTCCTCGGATTAGCTGGTCGGCTACCTCAAGGTGGCTGTGCCCGCTCAGGGCTTGGCTATCTATGATGGCATAGAGCCCGGTTAAATGCTTCGTTTTATCCTGACGCGATAATTTGGACAGTAGTTTTTGCTCTATGGTGTAGAGGGCGAACCGGGCTTGTTTGAATTTCTCTGAGTCTAATTTGGGAGCGGTGCCTGGAATCTTGGACAGCTCCTCCAGAATTCTCAGTGATTCCTGAACCCTTCTGGCATTAGCCACTACCATTATGGGCAGCTCCCTCTGTTTCTCTTCCCCAAGGGCTTCAATATCAATTCCCACATCGCCTGCCGAGTTTCGCGACTGGATGAGCTGCTGGTTAAATGCCCAGTCGCCCCTTACTATCTCATGGCGTATAGTCTTTAGCTGCTGAGTTAGACCGGCATCGTTAAGCATCAGCCGAGCTAGGTCTTCCAGGAGGTGAAGCCCCTCGCCGGTGCGGTTTAGATTGGCATCAATAATGCGCAGCCTCTGTCTTGACATTGCTTCCGGTGAAGCCATATCCATAGCCCCCAAGCAGCTAATTCTAGCACAGCCAGCTTAATAGAGTAAAGATGTTGTACTCGTTCAACACCTTAGTGACACCTCAACTTTCAGCACCTCATCCCCTTTAAGTTTTTGATTTAGGTAACCCTCCCCCTTTATCCCCCTCCCTTATCTAAGGGAGGGGGAAGTAGTTGTATAAGAGAGGCGAAGCCTCTCTTTAACTCTCTATTCTTTGGGGTGTTTAAGAGGGGCGCTAGCCCCTCTTTACAAAATCTTCCCCCTTCCCCTCCAGGGGAAGGGGGTCAGGTCGAAGACTCTTCGAGGGGTGAGGTCGATAAACAATCTCTAGGCTTCACCTACCGCATTTTCAATCAGCTCAATTCGTGACGGCTTCCCTTTTTGGTCCAGCTCTACGGCTACAACATCAATGCGCCATAAGGGGGGCAAGTTATTGTGGGTTTGCTGATAGTGGAAGGCAACAGCCCTTAATCTTTCCCTTTTTGTTGGTGTAATCGACTCTTCCGGGCTGCCAAACTCCAGGCTCTTTTTAGTCCTCACCTCAACAAAGACCAGGTAATCTTTATGCTTGGCTATTATGTCAATCTCACCTTCTGGGCAGCGGTAGTTAGCTTCCCAGATACGGTAGCCCCGTTTCTTGAGGAAGTCCTTAGCCAGTTTTTCACCCAGAATACCGGTTTCTCTACGCTTCATTTCTCTCTTATTGGGAACCTCGCCCCCTTTTATCCCCCTTCCCTTAACAAATTACGAAGGGAAGGGGGTCAGGTCGAAGACTCTTCGAGGGGATAGGTTCCTAAAAAATCCCTCCATTATCTCCCTAACTAGCCTAACTGCCTATAACTCGATATAAGTCTTTGGGGCAAGATTGGTTGCAGGGGTCCAGACCGTGGCCATACCCTTTTTCACCCTGTAAACAGCTATTACTTCGTACCCTTCTTTTTCTACCAGTGGCTTTAAGAATTGGCGTTTGGCGATTATTTCCTTTTTCAGCTCCAAATCATCTACAGGTTCAACAGTGCCACTTACCCTTACCTGGATACCGCCCTCATAATTATTGAAGCATAGTTCCACATTTGCATTCTCAGACAATTGTTTATATAAGTCCTTTACCTTGGATGTCTGGAGTATAATCCCATTTTCATCGGCTCTAAAAATACCCATACCGCGCACATGGGGTTTATTTCCTTCTACCGTAGCGAGATGGCAAGCGGGATTGGCATTCAAAAAGGCAATTATTTCAGCTTTGTTCATAGTAAACCTACAGTTTTGTTTTTATTCCTGAGATAAACGCCCGTGTAGCCTAACGCTCCTAACTGGTTTAAATGACTGGCGATGGATGGGACACGCACCAAGCCTGGACAGGCAGGCAAGGTGCTGCCTGGTGCCATAGCCCTTATGTTGAGCCAACCCATAGCCGGGATAGATTTTATCAAAGGCTACCATTAGCTGATCCCGCGCTACTTTGGCAATAATAGAGGCGCAGGCTATGGAAAAGCATAAATTATCACCATCGGTTATCCCCTTTTGGGGTAGCTTGACCTCAGGAAGGCGCATATAGTCTATGAGCAGGGACTCAGGTGGTGGTGAAAGCTGGTCTATTGCTAGTTTCATAGCCAGGCGTGTTGCTTTGATTATACCCTGGGCATCTATCAGGTAGTGGGGAACCAAGCCGATGCCTATGGAAATAGCTATCTCATGGATATGGTGAAACAGAAACTCGCGTCTGGCTGGACTCAACTGCTTGCTATCTTTCACCCCAGCGAGCCAAGGGGCGTCTACATGATTAGGCAAAATGACTGCTGCAGCTACCACCGGTCCCGCCAGAGCACCACGACCAGCCTCATCAATGCCAGCGATGAGCTGGTAACCCTGCGCCTCAAGCAGTTCTTCCTCAGCAAAAGACGGCATCTATTATCCCCCCTCCCAGAACAGCATCACCCTGATAGAATACTACCGATTGCCCGGGGGCAATTGCCCTCTGCCGCTCAAGAAAACGAACCTCAGCCACATCATCACCGGGATGAAGTTCAGCGACTGCCTCAGGTGCCTTATAGCGGACCTTAGCCGTTATACTAATAGGCTCTGTGGGAGCTTTCCCCGATACCCAACTTAGCCTGCTGGCAATGAGTGCGTTATGTAAAGTCTGGTCTTTGCTGCCCACCACCAATCTGTTATTGGAGGCATCCAGCTTGAGCACATATAACTGCTCATTTGAGGCTAATCCTAAGCCCTGCCTCTGCCCCACAGTGTATCGAGCTAAACCACCATGTTTGCCCAAGACCTTGCCCGTTATGTCAACTATATCCCCTGACTTGAGAGAGATATGCTCAGCTATAAATAACCGATAGTCATTATCAGGGATAAAGCAAACATCCTGGCTATCATGCCTACTACTGGTCGGCAAGCCCAGCTCAGCGGCTAATCTTCTAACTTTCTCTTTGCTGAACTCGCCCAAAGGCAATAGCAGATGTTGAAGCTGCCTTTGTCCTAGAGTATATAGGAAATAGGACTGGTCTTTGGTTATGTCAACTGCTTTCAGCAAGCGGTAGCCACTTGACGAGCCTTCTACTCTGCCATAATGACCGGTAGCTAAGTATTCTGTCCCCATTTCCAGTGCCTTATCAAGGAGAAGGCCGAACTTGATATGCTGATTGCAGACAATACACGGGTTTGGTGTCCGTCCCAGGCTATACTCCCGGCAGAAGTAGTCGATGACCAGGCGCTGAAATTCTCTCTCAAGGTCAAGCTTACAAAGAGGTATATCCAGGAGCTGGCAGGTGTGCTCCAAATCTGATGTGGTCGGCGCCAGATTAGGGTCTGACCATAGCTGCATATAGATGCCAAACACCTCATAGCCAGCCTCTTTCAGCAGGGCAGCCGCCACCGATGAGTCCACCCCGCCACTCATGGCTACAGCCACTCGCTTTTCGAGCATATTCTTAAATCTCCTGTTAACATAACGTGAAAAACAATTCTCAAAGCTAATCAGATACGAATTGTTTCCCAAAATTTTTAATAGTAGTTTGTTTCCCTTCAGCCTCTTGAAAGCAGTTGGCTTACCCTTTGCCAGATAATCTGGGCTATTTTCTCCTTAGATTGGCTGGCATCTACCACCAGCCATCGCTCTGGCTCATCTCCTGCCATTTTGAGATAGCCCTCCCGCACCCTCTGGTGAAAGGCTAGCTCTTCCCGCTCAAAGCGGTCTTGCCTTTTCGCCCTCTTGCGGGCAAGCCCCTTTTCTACCGATATATCCAGCAGAACAGTCAGGACTGGTTTCAATCCCTGAGTAGCAGCTTTATTAGTCGCCTTGACCATCTCCAAATCCAGTCCTCGCCCATAGCCTTGATAGGCAATAGTAGAATCGGCATAGCGGTCGCTGATAACCACCTTCCCGCTTCCCAGACTGGGCTGGATTATCTCGGCTACTAATTGGGCGCGGGAGGCATTAAACAGCATTAGCTCGGTCAGTGGCGATATATCTGTTTCTTTAACCCACTTTAGCCAGCGACCGAGCTTCTTACCAAAAGGGGTACCGCCGGGCTCATGGGTCAGAAGGGCAGGGATAGCTAACTGCGATAGTCTTCTATATAACGCTTTGGCCTGGACACTCTTCCCACTCCCCTCCCCTCCCTCAAAGGTGATAAATAAAGACATAATTTATACCTTTGTCTCTTGCTTAAAAATCCTCACCCTTCTATGAGGGTCTTTGCCCAGGCTGTTTGAGGATAGCTTGCTTCGCTCGGCGAGCAGGTGCTGTAAGCGCCGAATATAGGCGCTCTGTGGGCTGAGTTCCACCGCTTCCTGCCCACTCTTTACCTTGGTAACTGCTTCTTCCGCTTCGCCGAGAGCGAGTTTAAACCGGTCTGCCTTTTCTGCGCTAGCTGTGGGATAGATAGCATCTAATAGCTGCCTGATTTGAGCTGGTGTGTTGCTCTTGAGGACATAGATGGGTAGATTTAATGCTTCGGCATCGCTGACCTTTTGTGGCTTCCGCCGATAGTAGCCTTTAGAGGTTACAAACAGGTTGGCATCATTTAAGCTATTGACTATATCCGGGCTCAATTGCATCTCTTTTGCCATCTGCTCCATTCGCCCCCGATTTACACCAAAGAGGTAAAGCTTAGGTAGATTTTTCCCTCTGACCTGCTGCTTAACCTTAGCGGTTTTTTGCCTAGTGGTCGCTGGCGCTTCCTTTCTGCTTCTGACCTCCCCTTTCTCATCAAGCCAGCGAGTCTCAGTGGCTATAGGTTGACCACGCAGCAGAGCATCAACCGCTTCGCCGACATCAGGATGAATGGCTACCTTGTCCCAGTCCTGGATTTCGACCACAATATCAAAGGTGGGCGGTGACATCCGCTCCAGTATGGACTTCTGAGTGCCTCTTCGCTTTGCCTCTTCATCACCCAGGGTTACCGTCTGAATACCCCCGATGAGGTCGGCTAAGGTTGGGTTCATCATCAGGTTTTCCAGAGTATTACCGTGGGCGGTGCCAACCAGTTGAACCCCGCGCTCAGCGATAGTTCGAGCCGCCTGAGCCTCAAGCTCAGTGCCAATCTCATCAATGACGATTACCTCAGGCATATGATTTTCCACCGCTTCAATCATCACCGCATGTTGCATGGTGGGGGTGGTTACCTGCATCCGCCTTGCGTGTCCAATGGCTGGATGAGGAATATCACCATCGCCAGCAATCTCATTTGAGGTGTCTACGATGATGACCCGTTTATCCAGGTCATCGGCTAGTACCCGAGCTACCTCACGCAGCATGGTTGTTTTGCCCACCCCGGGGCGACCTAAAAGCAGAACACTTTTACCTGATTGGATAAGGTCTTCAATAACCCTTATGGTGCCGAAGACAGCTCTGCCCACACGACAGGTCAGCCCAACAATACGCCCCTTGCGGTTACGAATGGCTGAGATGCGGTGCAGGGTGCGCTCAATTCCAGCACGGTTATCATCCCCAAAGCTACTGACGCGAGAGGCTACATAATCAATGTCCTGTTCGTCAACTTCCTTTGGGTCGAGAACCACTTCCCGCCGGGGGAAGCGAGCCTCTGAGGGACGACCCAGGTCAAGAACTACTTCCAGCAGCTCGCTGATATCCTTTTGTTGGCATAGCGGCTGGCGAATATGTGATGGCAAAATGTCAATCAGGGCATCTAGGTCATCTGTGATTACCTTTTGCAAAAATTCCCTCTTACTATACCTTATTTAATCCAGATTTGCGGCATTCTACCACAATATCCAAAAAATATTGATGAAATCTGAGGTCGCTGGTTAGTTCTGGGTGAAAAGCAGAGGCAAGCAGCTTCCTTTGTCTGGCGGCGATACCGGTGCCATCGGCTAGCCTAGCCAGTATCTCTACTTCACTACTTGCCTGCTCAATTATTGGTGCTCGAATGAATATGCCGGGAAAGGGCTTCTCTCCCAACACTGGCATTGAGAGTTCAGTCTCAAAACTCTCTATTTGTCTGCCAAAGGCATTGCGTCTAACGGCTATGTCCATTACTCCTATAGGTTCTACATCCAGGTCTGAAATTTTACCAGCTAGAAGTATCATACCAGCACAGCTGCCAAGCATTGGTAGTCCATTTCTGGCTAGATTTCTTATTTCGTCCATCAGGTTGTAGCTTAGCATCAACTTGCTGATAGAGGTGCTTTCTCCGCCGGGAATGACTAGCCCATCCAACCCTTTTAGTTCTTGGGGCAAACGGACAGGCAAAGCCTCAACCTCCAACTGACGCAATATATCTATGTGCTCAGCAAAAGCTCCTTGCGAGGCAAGGACGCCAATCCTCATACTACCATCCCCTAGATGCCAGCAGTTCCTCAGTCGGGATTTGCTTTATATCCAATCCGGGCATGGCTTCTCCCAAGTTCTTGGAGACCTCAGCGATGATTTTAGGGTCTTGAAAGTGAGTAGTCGCCTCAACTATAGCCTTGGCTCTAACCTCTGGGTTACTGGCTTTAAATATACCAGAGCCAACGAAGACGCCGTCAGCCCCCAGTTGCATCATCAGGGCAGCATCAGTCGGGGTAGCTACTCCGCCAGCGGCAAAGTTGACCACAGGTAGTTTCCCTGTTTTATGTATCTCGGCTACCAATTCAAAGGGTGCTCCCATTTCCTTTGCCAGTGTCATAAGCTCGTCCTGAGGGGTATCCGCCAGTTTGCGGATGCCGTCCATTACTGCCCGCATATGTCTGACCGCCTCTACAATATTACCGGTGCCGGCTTCGCCTTTAGTTCTAATCATAGCTGCCCCCTCTCCGATGCGCCGAAGTGCCTCACCCAAATCTCGGCAGCCACAGACGAAGGGAACCTTAAAGTCATGCTTCCAGATATGATGATTTTCATCAGCCGGGGTAAGCACCTCAGACTCATCTATGTAGTCTACACCAAGAGCCTCAAGCGTTTGAGCCTCCACAAAGTGCCCTATGCGGCACTTAGCCATTACCGGTATAGAGACCGTCTCCATAATGGCTTCAATAATCGTTGGGTCAGCCATGCGGGCTACCCCGCCAGCAGCTCTAATATCGGCCGGCACCCTCTCCAGCGCCATCACCGCACAGGCGCCTGCCTCTTGGGCAATCTTGGCTTGCTCGGCGTTGACCACATCCATAATCACCCCGCCTTTTAGCATTTGAGCCAGCCCGCTTTTAACCTTCCACGTGCCAGTTTCCATGTTCCCCTCCTTGTTCTGCCCCAAGCCATGACTTTTCATAACTGTATTTTACTATTGTTTAGATTGATTATCAACCTCACCCCCCTTATCCCCCTCTCCTTGGCAAGGAGAGGGGGAAGATATTAAAAAAGAGGGGCTTCGTCCCTCTTGAACTACCCTGCAAAATGATTTAGTAGCCCCTTCGGGAGACCTCTTTACCCTAAGTATCGTAGAGCACGGCTACATCAGGTTCTGTATTGTTCCAAATTGCTCGACCATATTCAAAGCTGAATCCTCCCCATTCAGGATGATATTCGTTGGTATAAACTCGAATGCTTTCGCCCGGAGCCAAGATATAAGACGGAAAAGTGAATGATGGATACCCCTCTGATATATCCATTAGCACCCAACCCGCTAAATCTTGAGGTTGGTCTCCAAGGTTGGTGATTTCTACATATTCGTCGGACTCCACACGAGGAACCAGACCATCATAAAAAATGCGGGTAATTTGGACATTAGCAGTAGGGGTTACACAACCAATCGCTAAAATCAGGAGAAACACGACCAAGATAGTGCTGAGATATTTTGGTTTCATATTCAGGCTCCTTTATGTTACACGAGCGGTCTTTTGGCTGGTATCCCTGAGCGGCGGGGATAATTTTGCGGTGTCGGCGATACCTTATCAATTACTATTAAATGGCGCTCATCGGCGAACTCTTCCAGGTCAACCATCTTCACCTCCCGCAGGTTACCGCCCAACAGTCCAATTGCCTTATTTGCCCTGCTTATTTCCAGGTCAATAGCCCCCTTTTTCTGAGCGATAAAGCTACCACCAATGGCACAAAAGGGTAAGGCTAATTCAACCAGAGTAGGTAATGGGGCAACACCCCGGGAAAGTACCAGCTCAAACCTCTCGCGGTATTGAGCCTCATGGGCAACATCCTCAGCTCGACCGGCTAAAATTTCAACATTATCCAGCCCAAGTTTATGGTTAATGTGATGCAGGAAGGCTGCTTTTTTAGCTGTAGCCTCAAGCAACACCAGCTTTATATCGGGGAAGGCAATTTTGAGCGGGATTCCCGGTATGCCAGCACCGGTGCCGATATCAATAAGGTGGAAGTCCATACCAGTTTTCGCTTGCTGCCAGCCTAAGGTCACGGTGAGAGAATCAAGGAAGTGCTTTACCTGCACCTCCTCATAGCCGGTTATAGCGGTAAGGTTCACCCGCTTATTCCAATCCAGCAGCTCTTGATAATAGATGTCAAATTGCTCAAGCTGGTTTGGCTCAAGCTCCAGCCCCAATTTTTTAGCTCCGGAGTTAAGCTTTTCCATAGTAGTCATTATATCATTGCCACCGTAGACGGGAAAGCTACCCAAGAGTAAGGAGTATCAAAGAGAGGCTTCGCCTCTCTTCCATAACGATTCCCCCCCTCCTTTGAAGGAGAGGGGGATTAAGCACCCAGGAAAATCGAAGATTTTTCTGGGTGCTTAAGGGGGGGAGGTAGATAGATAATCTCATAAGAAGGCACATTGCATTTTAGCCAAGCCTATGTTATATTATGTATTAGAGTTAAATAAAATTTAACCGCTAGGGGTGCTTAACCGCTGAGAAGCAGTTTAATGCTAACCCTAGGAACCTGATCTCGGTAATGCGAGCGTAGGGAAGCGGCAGTAGCTTAGACCAAGGGTTTAGTATGACAGCCGAAGCCCTTGGTTTTATTTTTGTGGAGGCAGATATGACTCAACTGGAATTGGCAAGAGAAGGCATTATTTCACCACAAATGAGCCTGGTGGCGGAGCATGAGGGAGTAGAGGCTGAGTTTGTTCGCCAAGGTGTGGCTGAGGGGACAATAGTTATCCCAGCCAATATCAAGCACACCAACCTCGCTCCTTGTGGCATAGGTCAGGGACTTAAGACCAAGGTCAACGCCAATATCGGAACCTCCTCCGATTTTGGCAATATAGATACCGAGCTGGAAAAACTGCGAGTGGCTATTGATTGTGGTGCCGACACAGTTATGGATTTAAGCACCGGTGGCGATATATCAGCTATCCGGCGGGCTATTATTGCCTCCAGCCCCCTACCAATAGGAACAGTGCCTATTTACCAGGCAGGGATTGAAGCCATAGCCAAACACGGGGCTATAGTCAAAATGAGTGTTGATGACCTATTCTCAACCATTGAAGAGCATGCCCGGGATGGCGTTGATTTCGTAACAGTGCACTGTGGTGTCACCCTGTCAGCCGTTGACCGACTCAGGCAACAGGGAAGGGTGGCTGATGTGGTATCCCGAGGGGGAGCTTTTCTGATAGGCTGGATGCTCCATAATGGGCGCCAAAACCCCCTTTATGAATATTATGACTGTTTGCTGGAGATAGCCAGGCAGTTTGATGTTACCCTCAGCCTTGGTGATGGCATGCGTCCCGGTTGCCTGGCTGACGCCACTGACCGGGCTCAGGTTGAGGAACTACTTGTTATTGGAGAGTTGGTAAACCGAGCTCAGCGAGCCGGAGTCCAGGTAATGGTTGAGGGTCCGGGGCACCTGCCCCTGAATCAGATTGAGGCTAATGTTCGGTTAGAGAAAGCCATCTGCAAGGGGGCTCCTTTCTATGTGCTAGGTCCACTGGTAACCGATGTTGCTGCTGGCTATGACCATATCACCGGAGCCATAGGGGGAGCTATTGCTGCTGCCGCTGGTACCGATTTTCTATGCTATGTAACCCCAGCGGAGCATCTCTCTCTACCTGACCCCGAGGATATAAAGCAAGGGGTTATAGCCTCGCGCATTGCTGCTCATGCCGCTGATATAGTTAAAGGAGTAAAGGGTGCTCAAGAGTGGGATAGGAAGATGTCTGTGGCTCGAAAGAAGCTTGACTGGGAGCAGCAAGCCAGACTGTCCCTAGACCCTGAGCTATCTCGCCAGGTTCATAGCAAGCATGCCTCTGCCGGCGCAGCCTGCAGTATGTGCGGTGAGTTTTGCGCTATGTCACTAATGGAAAAATTTCTAGGCATCTCAGCACCCAGGTCTGGCTTCTAACCTAATAGAGAGGAGAGTTTGAAATGACATTGTTTCACCCTGTCAGGGAGAGGGAAGTGGCTAAAGCTATTGTGAGCAGTTTTTTGCAGCAGTTTGAGGAGTATGTTGATAGCGATGTCATTATTGTTGGTGCTGGTCCCAGCGGACTGGTAGCTGGGAGAGAGTTGGGTAAGGCTGGGCTTAAGGTTTTGATTATAGAGAGGAACAACTATCTGGGTGGCGGCTTCTGGGTTGGTGGTTATTTTATGAATAAGGTCACCCTAAGAGCACCAGCCCAGGAGATTCTTGATGAGCTGGGTGTGCCCTATTCCACCGCCAGTGAAGGTCTATATGTGGCTGACGCTCCCCACGCCTGCTCTAGGCTCATTGCTGCTACCTGCGACGCCGGGGTTAAGTTTTTTAGCCTGACTATCGTCGAAGACCTGGTGGTTCGTGAAGATAACAGGGTAGCCGGGGTAGTGATTAACTGGAGCCCTATCACTCATCTCCCCAATGAGGTTTCAGCCCTCGACCCAATACCTCTGGAAACAAAGGTGGTGATTGATGCTACCGGTCATGATGCCGGTGTAGCTAAGAAACTGGTGCAGCGAGGTGTGCTCAAGATGGCTGGAGAAGGAGCATTGTGGATTGATAAATCGGAGGATGCTGTAGTAGAGCGCACTGGCGAGGTCTATCCCGGATTAATTGTCACCGGTATGGCGGTTGCCAATGTTTATGGGCTACCCCGCATGGGTCCTACCTTTGGTGGGATGCTTCTCTCGGGGAAACGAGCGGCTGAGGTTGCCATAGAGATTGTGCGAAGGTCAGCGGTTTCTTAATGCCTGAATTATATTAAAAGGGTAAGCAAAAATGGGTGGCGGTTTTAATCTAGGTAAGATATTTGGCATCCAGTTCAGGCTGCATTATACCTGGTTCATAATATTTGTTCTCCTAATCGTCTCGCTATCGTGGCAGCTTTTCCCCCTCTACTATCCTGGTTGGAATCGCCTGCTTTATTGGGTCATAGGCACCATCGCCTCCCTGCTATTTTTCATCTCCCTGGTTGCCCATGAGCTAGCCCACAGCCTTGTAGGCAGGGTAAATAACATCCCGGTAAAAAGCATAACCCTGTTTATCTTTGGCGGTATGGCTCAGATGACTAGGGAAGCAACCAAAGCCAGTGCTGAGTTAAAAATGGCTGCCGCTGGACCTGCCTGCAGTCTGGCAATTGGCGGAATGTTTGCCCTGCTCTGGATGCTAACACGAGGCGTAATTGAACCGGTAGCTGCTATGGCTTATTGGCTGGCTCAGATAAATGTTCTTCTAGCTGTGTTCAACCTGATTCCAGGTTTCCCTCTAGACGGTGGGCGTGTCTTCCGTTCTTTAATGTGGCACTTTACCGGCAACTACAAGCGCTCTACACGAATTGCCACCAGAGTGGGGCAAGGCGTAGCCTATAGCTTTATTTTGGGCGGTATTTTGATAATGTTCCTCCTTCATGAGTGGCTAGGCGGTCTATGGCTAGCCTTTATCGGCTGGTTCCTGCAAAATGCCGCTTCAATTAGCTATCGTCAGGTTCAATGGCGTGAAGCCCTCCACGAGTTCACCGCTTCACAGGTGATGACTTCCGACTATATGGTAATCCCGCCAAATGTTACCGTTGACCAGCTAAAGGTAGCCCGTCCTGAACAGGATGCCCTGAGCATAATGGAGCAGATGGACGAGAATGATATAAACCAGATGCCCGTGGTAAGTGAGGGCAGGGTTATCGGGCTGATTACCCGTGATAACCTGATAAGGTTTCTCCGCACCCGCTCTGAGCTGGGGATGTAGACGGTGAAATTGCATGATGTAATAGTTATAGGCGGCGGACCGGTGGGTAGCTATGTTGCCTACAAGCTAGCTGGAATGGGGCATGGGGTAGTGGTGCTGGAGCAGCATAAGCAGCCCGGGGAACAGGTTTGCTGCACTGGGATTATCAGCCAGAAGTGTATTACTTCCTTTGCCATTGATGAAAATGTTATTTTGAGGCAGGCAAACAGTGCCAAGTTATTTTCGCCCTCGGGGAGGTTGATTAGGCTTTGGCGTGAGGAAACCCAGGCCTGCATTGTAGACCGGGCAGCCCTTGATGTGGCTATGGCTAGCAGGGCTCAAGGTAAGGGGGCAAAATACTTATCAAATAGCCTGGTCAGGAATTTACAGGTTGGAGATGATAGGGTTAGGGTTGAGGCAGTTCGCCAAGGCGAAAGGCTAAACCTTGAGGCAAGAGCAGCAGTTATTGCCGCTGGCTTTGGCTCAACATTGGTTGAAAGGCTGGGTTTAGGTAGAGTTGGCGATTTTGTTATCGGAGCCCAGGCTGAGGTAGAAACAATTGGAATTGATGAAATGGAGGTCTACTTTGGACGGGAGATAGCTCCTGGTTTCTTTGCCTGGCTAGTGCCAACATTGCCCACCAGGGCTCTGGTGGGGTTGCTGTCCCGTCATAGCCCAGAGCTTTATCTGAGAAGGTTAATGTCATCTCTGCAGGCTCAGGGGAAAATAGCTTGGGATAAGGCTGAGCTATGCTATGGAGGGATTTCACTAAAGCCATTAGCCAGAACCTATGGTGAGAGGTTGCTAGTGGTAGGGGATGCAGCAGGGCAAGTGAAGCCAACCACTGGCGGTGGCATCTACTATGGTTTGCTTTGTGCCGATATAGCAGCTGATACTTTACACCAGGCGCTGAAAGGTGATAACCTTTCAGCCAAGACTCTGGCTAACTATGAGCGCGGGTGGCGAAAGGAACTGGGGCGAGAGCTGGAGATTGGCTACTACGCCCGAAAATTTTATGAGCGCCTGAGTGACAAGCAGGTTGATAGGATATTCAACATAATAAAATCCCATGGCATTGACCAAGCCTTACTCCAGGCAGAGGATTTGTCCTTTGACTGGCATGGCGAGGCGGTAATGAGGTTACTAGGGCACCAGGTTGTATCTAAAGCCCTGCGGGCAATGAAGGCTCCTTTCTCATTCAGGAGGCAGGGATGAATAGTAGCAGCAAGAATCCAAGCCTAGGTGAGGCAGCCAGTAGTTTTCTCGCTAGCCTACCACCCAAAGAAGGAGAAACAAGCCAGCAGGCGGTATATGGATTTGTTCGCTGGTATGGTTGGGGGCGCCTCTTCGCTGGACTTACTGCCCATGAGGTGGCTAACTATGCTGAGCAATTATCACTATCACATGCCAACTATTTGAACAATCTTGAGCTAATACAAGCCTTTTTGGTTTATGCCAAGAAGCAAGGCTGGAGCAAGACCAACCTGGCTGCTCACCTCAAGACCAAGAAGGCGAAAGCTAGATTACCCTCCTCAGCAAGACAGAATTTGCCACCGGCTACCTCTTTAACTCGGCAAGGGTATGCTGAACTGAAAGCTGAGCTCGCAGACCTTAAGAGCAGGCGGCCTCAGGCTATCGATGAGATGCGCAGGGCTGCAGCAGATAAGGACTTCCGTGAAAATGCACCTCTGGAGGCAGCCAGGGAAGAGCGGGGGCACCTGGAGGGGCGGATTAGAGAGCTAGAAGAGGCTCTGAAATCAGCAACTATCATTGATGAAACACAAAAGGTCGCTCTTAAGGTAAGTATGGGTGACAGTATTGTCCTGCGTGACGAAGTTTCCGGCGAGGAGCTGCGCTATACGATAGTCAGTCCCAGGGAGGTAGACCCAATCAAGGGCAAGATTTCCAGCAATTCGCCCATAGGTAAAGCCATTATCGGTCGAGCCCAGGGAGAGATAGTGGAGATAACAGCACCGGTGGGCAAGCTGCGCTATCAGCTCGTGCAGATTGAGCGTTAGCCAACTTGGCAGCGCTAAACTCTGCGTAAAACACTATGGCTACCAAATCTTGTAATGGGGCATATTTAGTTTGGATTGAGGACTTAAAACGGCAAAAATTACAATCGCCACTTTGAGTAAGAACACAGCAACCACTATGTTGAAATTTTTCCTTAATAGTTCAGACACCGGGAGGAATCTATGAATATAAGACCTGCTGTAAGACAGCTAGCGAGAAAATCTTACGAGGCAGAATCAGAGCCACCAAGAGAGAATATCTTGGACTGTGCCCTGGGGAGGAACTCTTTTGGAACTTCAGAGAAGGTGGTGGAATTGGCTAAACACTACGATTGGTCTGATTTATGGCATCACCCTGATACCAGCTATAAGGACTTAAAACAGGAAATCTGCAAATTTTGGTCTGATTATGCCGATTTAAAGGTAGCCAATGTCAAGGTTGCCAATGGTTCTTGCGTGGTTCTGTCAAGGCTTAATAAGCTTTTCATAGAGCCAGGGGTTAAAGTGCTGGGTTATATGCCTCAATTCAAGGAGTACATGCTTGAAGTCGCAGTACTGGGCGGAAATTATGAGGCGGTTCCCTTAAACCCCCAAGAAGGCTTCAAGTTCAATACGGATAGGCTTCTTGGCAGAATAAAGCCGGATTACTGCATAGTTTATATTGATAATCCCAATAATCCCACCGGACAGTTCATTAGCCTGAGCGAGATTAGGACAATCGTCAAAGAGGCGGCAAGGAAGGACATCATAGTTATAATTGATGAGGCTTATGGTGACTATGTGGAGGAGAAGCACTCTGCGGTTAATCTAATTAATAAATACAAGAATTTAGTGGTGACACGCACCTTCACCAAGGGTTATGGTATTGGTCGATTCAGAGTAGGCTATGCCATTTTATCAACTGAATTGGGCGCCTACTATAATAGAATTCAACTTCCCTTCTCCGTCTCCACAATGGGTGCAGCCTTAGCCAGAGAGGCTATTCTAGACCAGGATTTTATGCTCAACCTGAGGCAGCAGGTTAAAGATGAGAAGGAGAAGCTGACCAAAGAACTGAGCCAAAGAGGTTATCTTATCGGTGAAACTTGTGAGTATTGCCCGCTATTCATCCTGGGGCATAAGGATAAGAATGTTGACTTAAAGGGGGAACTACTAAGTAAAGGCATTCTGACTACATCAGGAACTGACTGGGAAAACTTGGGCAAGAATTATGTCAGGGTTAATACCCATCCCGGAGCTGAGGATTTCCTCGCCCGACTGGAGAGGGGAAAGTGAGAAGCCTTCCTAATCTGGGTCGGATTTTCGGGGTTAGCATACGGTTACATTATACCTGGGCTATGGCTTTTGTCTTGATAACAGCAATGGTGGTGACTCAGTTCCCTGAGGCTTACCCCTTATGGCAAAGGATAACTCTTGGGATAGCCGCCAGCTTGCTTTTTTTCATATCTGTAAGTATTCGTGAATTTGTCATCAGTCTTACGGCTATCAGTAGAGGCATCCCAGTGAAGAGTATTACTTTATTTGTCTTCGGCGGAGTGTCTCAGATAAGTAAAGAAGCCACTCTCCCTATTCTTGAGCTGTTGTTGGCTGTGGCTGGACTTTTGTCCAGCCTGGTAATAGCCGGAGTGTTTTATGGGATTTATGCTGTACTGGTGAACACTGGCAGTATTGTGATTGCTGGACTCATCCAATGGTTAGCTTTTATTTATTTCATGCTGTTTTTATTCCACTTTATCCCTGGTTTTCCTCTAGATGGAGGCAGGCTTTTGCGGGCACTGCTATGGAAAGTGACTGGCAACTATGAGCGGGCAACACTTATCGCTAGCTGGACTGGATGGGGTATCGGTTTACTCTGTATTGCTGGTGGGATTCTGTTACTGATTGTCGGACGTCAATGGTTTAACGGGCTAGTGCTGGCTGGCGTGGGGTGGGTTTTGCTGACCGCAGCGGCACAGAGTCGTCGTCAGGCGGTACTGCATGAAGCTCTTCAAGGCATTATAGCTCAGGATTTAATGACTAAGGAATATCCTCTTATCACCCCCCAGCTCAGCCTTGGTCAATTAGTCCGGAATTACATTATAGTTACCGGGCGACGCTACTTTCTCGTAGTTGATGGTGTTAAACTGCTAGGGATTGTGACTATGCGTAACATAAAATCAATACCTAAAAAGCGTTGGGACTCTACCCGCATAGGTGAAATTATGACACCCGCTAGTGAGCTTAAGTCTGCTCATCCACAACAACCAGCAGCAAGCCTGCTTGAGCAAATGGATGAGTTGGGAATCGACCAGATGCCAGTGCTAGAGGAAGATAAAGTAATTGGCATTGTAGCTCGCGATAGCCTAATTCATTTGGCTAAGACCCGAGCCAAGCTTGGAATATAATCGACGCCCAGCCTAATTACAGCAATCTTCCCGTCCAGCGATAAGTTGTTGACTGCCTTGAGTAGTTACCAACAACGCCTGTCCAGAAATTTCGTCAATAACCTTCCTTTGTCGGATTTCCTTAGAGTAGGCTCTCCATTCAGCTTTGAACCACCGGAAGGGGCTTTCTGCCTGCGACCATATTCGCAACCTCAAGTCACGGGGGTCATCAGTTACCCATGACACGCGTGTAATGTTGGTAAGGGGTGTACCGGTGACTATTTCAACCTCATAACGGTCGCGCTTAATCCCCATGGGCAATAACCCCTGCCGACAAATACTCCAATCTACCTGCACACGATTTCTGGGGGCAGCCCTGGTTCGTAAGTAGAGCCGACAATCTTCAGGATTGTCAGGACTTAACCAGTGCGATTCCTGAATGCTGGTAAGAAACGGGAAGGAACTCACTCGACTAACCTGGTAACTACTCCGCTTGCCCTCAGGAGGACACTCCCCAACCACGTCCTCCCACTCCTGCCACTTAATATAGGACTCATTCTTATGCTCCAGCCTACCACTACCGACAAGAACCTCACCGACAACGTCCTCCCAATAATCTGTTCCCGGTAGCCAATTAGCTTTATGTTCGAAAGTGCCACCCCCAGCAAAGACAGAGCATTCTATAGGTCCTCCAAAGAGATAACGGAGGATTTGCTCCGCTATAAACCCAGCTACCTCGTCTAAGACTCTAAAATCGCTATGACCATGCTCTCCATAGTAGATTACATCAGCCCCTTCAGAATATTGAGCTGAGATTGGTATAGCGCTGTCATCCATATTTCTGGGCCAGGCGTCAATTCCACCGATATCAAATTGCACACTAGACGGTGCAGCTTCACCTGATATGAAAGCTAGCCAGTGTTTATTGCTACCTACCCAGCTCCCATCTTGAGAGCTATCGTAGTAGGCTACAGAATTACAAACCCCTCGGTCCGACAGTAACCATCGGGCTCGACAATAATCCAATACGGAGCCACCACCAGTAACATAATACTCATCCAGACTCTTAATAGGACTATTGATAGTTACCACCAGCACCACCTTGTCAGCTAAATCGCCTACATTATGTGCTACTGCATAAAGGGCTGCCTTACCCCCCGCACTGTGCCCAATTAAGATTAGATTCTCCTTATTATGGAAATGCCTGTCGATGCTGTCAGCGATATTATTAGCCCAGGTATCAATATCTACATCGTTAGGATAGCATCTTTGCAATGTATCAACCCGTATGTTAGTGCCAGGAGTGGCTTGTTCGTAGTCAAGGATATGCGCCGGTAGCTGCTCCAGGATGGAATCAGCCAAAAGCTGCAAATCACAGATACTGCCACCAGCACCATGAAGAAAAACGAAGTTTAACTCCTTGACCTGAACAGGGTCTTCCAGCGCTGATTGTGCTGAACTACAGAAGCCGAGTTGGACGAACAGTCCAATGGCTATTAGCAATGCTAACCGTTTCATAATACACTTAATCCCGCGCTCTCAGACAAAAGGTAGCACTTGCTTCAATGGGTGTCAACACTGCAATTTTGCCGACATGGGAGGTTTTAAGGTATAATTTGAAGCAAGGAGAGGTGTCCGAGTGGTTTATGGTGCCGCTCTCGAAATCTGCTATAATCGGGTTATTCTATCTTATTGTAAGCTGATTTGAATTATCGTAGATAACCGTATTACGAAGCTAAAAAGCCGAATATTTGTTCTAGTCTGAAAAGCATTAGTGCCAAATTAGCGCCAGAACTATAGGAGTTCTGACGCTTGCAAGGGTCACTTCTTCATTCATCACTTAATACTTTAAAGTGCAACGGCAAAATGTTATGAGTCAATGTGACTCATAAATCCAAACTTGAAAGGGACGAAACCTATAACCATTCGCAATCGTCGTCGCCCGTTTTCAGAGAGAATTTTTTAAATTACCTTCTCCTGGTTGTAATATAGAACCTAATACTTACGGTTGAAGATAGAGACCGTGGTACAAATTGACATACTTGGATTATTATTGTCAAATCAATAATAAATTATGTTCAGGGTTGACTTGAAAGAATAATATAATTAAGCTGATTGAGAAAAATGCTGAAAAGACTAATACGTTTTTGAATGGAGGAAAGCAAAAGAATGCAAAAGTTCCTTAACCGTTGGCTTCTTATCAAACCCGCTGTGCGAAGCGTAACTGAATTACCGATAATCATTCTGTTGGGTATATTGGGTGAGATATTCTCGTGGTACAGAATACCTTTGTCACCCTATTCCAACATCGTTGGTGGGGTAATCTTATTGGGAGCCTTGGTGGTACATGCGTATTGTCACCGGATACACAAGCAGGCTCATGAACATTCTCAGCAAATCAGTGGTCTCGTCCAGAGCGGGATTTTTCTCAAGATACGTCACCCCATGTATTTGAGTTTGATTCTAATGTACCTTGGCTTAGCTCTTGCCTGGGGAATAGTCTGGATGCTCGTGCCTGCGGTTTTCTTTTCAACATTTACTGTGTTTGTTGCGATTAAGGAAGAGGCTTTCATGCTGCAGAAGTTCGGGAGTCAATACGAGAATTACTTGCAGAAAGTCCCTTGGCGATTTATCCCCAAAATATTTTAGGCAAATAGACTATATATAATGTCTATAAAACAGTAGCGCGAGTGTAATCAATATAGGATGCACTCAACCCTGCACCTTAGTTATTATATGCGAAGAAGTGGCAGCGCTAAAGGCTCCCGAGGTGCAGCCTGAGCACACTATTAGTTAGTATGATAAGCTGGGTGTTTTGTGCACATAGGTATCATCTGCAAGCTGCTTGAGCATAAAGTCAGCAACATCAGCTCGGGATATTTTTGCTTTAATAGATTTGTCAGTAGCGCTGAACTCGCTGCGATAGACACCGCTTCGTGGACCATTGGTTAGCGCCGCAGGACGGACGATAACCCAATCCAATGTGCTTTGCCTGATATAGCGTTCCTGGCTTTCCTTATCTTGGAACATATTCCGGAGAAGGAGGGGGAAGACAATGACCCTGTAAATTAGTCCGAATTGTCTCTGTTGTGGTTTGCTGTCACCGATGCTAATTGATGACTGGAACACAAGCCTTTTGACCCCGAACTTTTCCATGGCAGTGATGATATTTCGCGTCCCATCGGAAATGGTTGTGTTTTTCCTAAGAGCCTTGGTCCCGAGTGCCGATAACACGGCATCTTGTCCCTTAACCGCCCTTTCGACCGAAGCGTAATCCAGAATATCCCCCTGCACGGTTACTAAATTCTCATGTTTCGTTTTTATAGCAGCCGGATTGCGGGCGAAGGCTGTTACCCTGTGTCCTTGTTCTAATGCCTGCGCCACGATTGCACGGCCTGTTCCTCCCGTTGCCCCGAAAATAAGCAAATTCATTGTTTCCCTACCTCTTCAAGTAGCATGATTCATTCCTTCAATTCGGCAAGCACATATAACAGTGGCATCTTATCTTGAGGGTTCTTTAGGATTTCTTTATTCACAATAGAAAACCCCGAATCTCGTATCATATCAGCCGTCTCTTCCAAGTTTAACTTGTGAAAAACCGGTAGTTTGATAAACGGTTTGAAAATCGTAAACAGCATCTTGAATATAGGAGCTTCTCCAAATCCAACTATTGCACCAATAAACCGTCCCTCCGGTTTTAGAACTCTTTTTATCTCAGACAAAGCCTTTTGGGGGTATTTCATGTTGTGTAATGCATTGTTACAAATAACCGTATCAAATATATCATTCTCGAAATGAAGTGAATAGGCATCTTCTACGAAAAACTCTACATTGTCAAGGCTCTTTTCTCTCATCTTTTTCTTTGCCTCATCAATCATCGGCGCTGATATGTCAATACCACTGACTTTGGAAACTCGCTCAGCTATTTTCATAGCTACCAAACCTGTGCCACAAGCGACTTCCAGAACAGCATCCCCTACATTAACATCGTTGGATATTTTTTCCAGCAATAATGACCGATATATTCTCCAATGCTTCTCTATGAATTGGTCGTATTCAGGGCTGAGTTTATCCCAGTATTTCTTTTCCTGCTCAATTCTTTTTACATCTTGTTGCATATTCCCCTACCCTTTCTTCGAAACTAGGATTTTGGTATCCCTATCCACCTTGGCGTCTTGTTCATATATTCCCGATAGGTAGCTTTATAGTGCCCAAGGCATTGGGCCTCTTCGATCTTTATTAAATATGGACGAGTTACCCCTATTCCAAATATGGTAGTGAACAACAAGAAAACCCATGAAGCCGAAATTATGCTCACACCCAATAACATGAAAACTCCCATTACATAAATAGGATGTCTGGAATACCGATAGAGTCCTTTAGTAACTGGTTTTCCAACTGGAGTGACAGCCCAATTCACCATAATTACTATGCTCCCCAATAATCCTACTAGAGTAATTGGAAGGCCAATGTAGAACCATATCGTGCCTAGTTTTAACGGCAGGAAAACGGAGTAGATAATGGCTGGTAAGTAAATAATTTTTGAGGAAATGCCAAACAACAGGGTAATCTTAGATTTGCATGGAACTCTTGACGGACCACCAGGTGCACTTTTTTTTATCATCAAGAGAAAGAATAGAAGGTTTACCAATAGGAAGGGAACCATAAAAATCCAAGCATTCCAAATACCGATTTCGAATGCTGGTATAGCTGACATAATTCACCTCCTTTTCACAACATTCGGAGGTCAATATGTACGTTGTAAACTGATTATAGCCCTCGGTGCTTTTATTTTCAAAAACATTTACTTTGGGTGCTTCTTTTGATATATCAATCTGAGTTAATGGGACATTATGCAAATGTAATCTTTTTACATACGTAGCGTTTGCTCAAATTTCAATTGTAGCTACTGTTACGATTGCTGAATTCTTAGGGTCTCAGTGAGATTGCTATTGTTTGAGACCCCGTACAATCATCATTTTGGGCATCCCGAGCCCTTTTTCGTAGATGACGGAAATCTCTGAAAATCCAGCTTCTTTCATAATTGTCAGTACCTCTTCTTCTGTCCAAACCCACATCCCCCATTTCTCGACATACTTCGAATAATCTTTCCCATCTTCAGCATTGTTCTCTATACTAACAACAGCTCTTCCACCGGAACGGAGCACGCGGTGCATTTCCTTCAGCGACTCCAAAGGCTTGGGAAAACCCATTATGCTTCCCATTGTCGTGACTACGCTGAATCTGTTGTCTTCCCAAGGCAACTGCGATGCGTCGCCCAGCGTGATTTCTGCGGTTCCTGCTGCAATGCGGCTTCTAAGCTTGCGATTGGCCATTTTGACCTGGACATCAGAGAGGTCAAGGCCAGCAACGCTACGGACATGAGATGCATATTTCTTAAGGAAATGTCCACCACCGCAGGCGACCTCAGCAAGGTCATCTTCAGGTTGCAGATTCAAAACCTTAGATACACGTTTGTATATCGAGTTATGGCCGAGTGGCATCATCCAGGCTATAATACGACCAGCCAATCCTCTGGGTAGCATTGGTTGCGGGAGGTTTGTCTCTTGTGCATTCATCCTTACACCTCATTTTCCTTTCGCAACTGGTTGGGATTTTGGTATTCCTAGCCATCTCGGAGTCCTGGCTATGTACTCTTTGTAGACATCGCCAAATTTCTTAGTAGTCGCACTCTCTTCGTTCATTGATAAGAAGTGTGATATGACCATCAAAATGGCAGAAAGCAGCAGAAAAAGCCATGAAGCGGCAGCTATGCCGGCACCTATAAGCGGTAATAAAGTGCCTAGAGCTATTGGATGCCTTGAGTAGCGATACATTCCAGTGGTAAATGGCTCACCGGGCTTTGTGGCTGCAATACAAAACAGGGCTGCAATAGAGATGATGAATCCTAAAACGTAAACAGCAAGCCCCGCATAGAACCATACCGTCCCCAGTTTAAGTGGTAAGAAAATGGAGTAAATTATCATGGTAAAAAACACTATCAACATTACCCTGCGGTTTTTATTATCTTCCTTGTTGGGAGTTATTCTCTTGCCTATATCTTTGGGCAGTAGTCCTGATAGCATAATAAAAAGGAACAGTAAAGTTGTTAGAATCCAAGCATTCCAAAGGCCGACTTCAAAGGCTGGTGTTAGCGACATGTTTCACCTCCTTTCTCAGACATTTAGGATTTCGGTATCCCTATCCATCTTGGTGTTCTGTTCATGTATTCACGATAAGCATCACCAAATCTCTCAAGACAAAGACGCTCTTCGGGTATTGCTAAAACTGGTATGTACATTCCAAGGACTACTAACACTAATAATAAGTAAACCCATAAAGCGCTGGCTATACCTACACCTAGATATACTAAGACCCAGCCGATGTACATCGGGTGTCTCGAAATGTGATAGATACCCCCGGTATTCGGTTTATCGGGTGAGGTTTTGGCGAAATTTAACGTTGCTAGTGTGGCAAAGATTAGCCCAATCAAGTAAATAGGGAGTCCTGTATAGAACCACGGAGTACCCAGTTTCAGCGGAACGAAAATGCTATAAATCCATGATGCAATCAGACACACCATCATTATGCCCAGAAGCGCTCTCTCTTGTTTACTATATTTAGGCCAACTGAATAATGCTGACTTCCTATTTACGATCGAGTATGACACTCCATAGGTTACCAAGAGAAAGGGAAGGATAAAAATCCAGGCATTCCAGACACCTATTTCAAACACTGGTATAGCCGACATGATTCACCTCCATTAATTCGATTTTGTTCATGCCTTCGGTATTCCTATCCATCTTGGGGTTCTATTCATATATTCACGGTAGGCATCACCGTATTTTTCAAGGCAATAGCGTTCTTCAGCGTCTGCAAGAATCTGTCCCAGGACTATAAAAATTATCCCAAATAACAGGAATATCCAGGAGGCACAAGCGACGCCTATGCCGATGTATCCCAGGAACCAGCTAAGGTTAATAGGGTGCCTGGAAATGCTATAAAGCCCTTTACTCACCGGTTTATCTCGTGGAGTGGTAGCATGGTTAATAATCGATATTGCAAGAAAAACCATACCCAGTAGATAAATAACAAGACCAATATAAAACCAGGGTGTGTCCAGCTTTATCGGTAAGAAGATGGAGTAAATAAATGACACTATCCAATCCAGCATAAAAATACTCAGGAGTTTTTTCTCCCTTTGGTTATATGCAGGCCACGCGGATAGCATCGATTCTTTGGCAATCAAAGAACCTAGTCCGTAATTTATCAGGCCAATGCCGAGGGCGAAGAGCCAGGCGTTCTGTATCCCTATTTCAAAGGCTGGTACAAGCGACATAGTCTCCCTCCTTTTCACAACATTCTGGAGGTCAACAAGTACGTTGTAAACCGAGTATATTACTCAGTGATTTTATTGTCAAAACAACATACATTTTGGGTGATTCTTTAGATATCACGAAATGAGTATTTGTGACCAATAACCAACTTAATAGAACGATACCTGAAACCGATCCGCTTCCACAGAATCAACTTTCACCGCATAAAGTCTTTTCTGTCACCCTCCGCTGGTTTTCTCATACCACAATATAGGCGTCTAATTTTGCCAACTCAGCGGGGTTATCTTATAGGTAAATGTAATCGTTTCTTGATATGCTGACTTAGCCAGAATAGAATATACAGTATAAGAAAAAGATGTTGCGGGGAAGAGCTATGATAGGAGCAGTAGAATGTTAACTCTTACGAACGGAAGACTAATTGACGGCACTGGGCGTGAGCCCATTGAAAAAATATCTATTATTATTGATGGCAACCGTATTAAAAGCATTGAGCCGGTAAGTAGTAATCCTGATAAAACGAATCTAGTTGATCTGCGAGGTCTTACCGTTATGCCCGGACTCATCGACTGTCATCTTCATCTCGGCGGGCTTACCGTAGACCAACCAGGAAAAGCAATTGGTAAAGTTTCGTTTATAGATATGGCATCATTCTTCTGGGACTATTTGCGCAACTATGCTCACCGAAGGCGGTTAGCAATTGACAATGGAGTAACAACCATAAGAAGTGCCGGCGACCATTATCCCCACATCATCAGGCTCCGTGATAAAATTGCCGCTGGCAAACTAACGGGACCAAGAATATTTGCACCCGGACCAACAATTACAGCACCTGGCGGACATCCTGCCGGAACAATTTATAAAGGTAACCGCTATATCGTTGAAAATGCTGTTAGGCAGATTGCCGACGTTAATAGTGCCAGGGAAGAAGTCCGGCGGCTTGTCGAAGGTGGAGTCGATTGTATCAAGGCGATTTACTCCGATATCAACCCTATGGATATTGCTCACAAAGTCCCTAGGCTATCCCTTGATGTGCTGGGAGTGCTGGCGGATGAAGCACATCAACACAATCTTAGATTAATGGTACATACGGGAAGCCCGAAGGAAACTATGAATGCCATAAAGGCAGGGGCTGATAGTATAGAACATGGGATACTGCCAGGGGGAGACTCCACTGAGTTTGAAGATAATTTAGTTAAAATGATGCTGGATAAAGGAACCTTCTTTGTCCCGACCCTGGCTATAGCCTGGGCTTACAAGGAAGCATATCCTGCCGTGTTTTCCGGCTTAAAGGAAACTTTCAAGAAGTTGCATAGTGCAGGGGTTAATGTAGCTGCCGGTACTGATTCCGGGACCCCGGGAGTGGTCATCGGAAAGGGTCTTCACAAGGAGCTGGAACTCATGGTAGAGGCAGGTATAAGTCCTATGGAAGCGATAATAGCTGGAACAAGAAATGCCGCTAATAATCTAGGAAAGGCAAGTGATCTGGGGACCATTGAGCCTGGAAAATTGGCAGATATCATTGCCGTTTCCGGCGATCCACTGAAGGAAATTAGAGATACGAGGGAAATCAAGCTGGTCATCAAAGATGGAAAGACCCTAGTCAATAGAATAAATACCTGATGCCCTATCGATTATTCACTTAAGGAGATGATTCAGGGGCACAGTAGTCTTTATCTTTTTAGGGAGGCAATTCGAAATGTTAGAAGTGTTTTTCTTTACCCTCGGATTAGTGAACAGCGTCTTTCTGATTTTCATCTTCATGATTCGGAAGAATAGATTAGTCATTTTACGGCGAATCGGGTGGGTGTATTTGCTCTTGGCGATACCTGCTGTATATGGCATCATCTTGGTCGTACAAGAGCAGAAAACAGTGCGATATAGCATCTTTCTGGGGATCTTCCTAGCCTTTTTACTCTTAGAATGGCTATTTGACTTCGTTTTGAAAATCAATTTTCGTGAGAATTGGAAGAAAAACTGGAAGTGGATAGTGCCCTATTTGGGTCTCTATTACGCAATGAACTATGGATTTGTGGTGATGCCTTGGAAAACTTCTTTGGCGTGGGGACTCATCATGTCTGGTCTTTTTATTATCCAGATAGTCGCAAACTTAAGGAGTCACCCTAAAATGAGTGGATGAAGCATTACTTCGTAGGATATAGGTGAAGCTGATAGTATGCCAGGCGGGGTGCACCATTTCTTACTGCGTTAGATGCAGAGACGGTTAGATCGGCGCCCTACTTTGGAGAAATGGAGGTAGTAGTGACAAGGATTGCTAACTTGGTCGGGGCAATAACGGCAAACGTATACATGCTTCTGATCATCGCTATGTTCACCGCACGCATTTTGGGGTGGTTCGAAATTGGCCACTGGATCGGTTTTGCCACTTCCTTTGTTCTCATTCCTCTCATATACCTGTTCGTCGTTGGGCTCAAGACAAACCGGCGTATGATCTACTTCGTATGGCTGGCATTGATGGTGTTATTTGCCCTTTTCGAACTGGTTGTTGATCAAATCCTCGCAATTGATATTCGCAGTTCTCAGTGGACCGTGATACCCTACGTGATGTTCTTCTTCGCTGCGACCGGAGGCATGATTGGTGTAGCAGCCCAAGCAGGAAAATCGTGGACCATTGTGACTTCGCTTATATTCCTCATCATGGCAGTCCTGGCGTTCATCCAGCGCTCAATAACAGGCCTATAGCACTTCTAAGCGAATCCATATTCATGCTGAACATAACACATTTGGACTTATGTCACACAATATGACCAGGCCGAGCTCCGATGGCATACTACCTTAATTGGATTTCTGGTACTTACCCATATATTCTGATTTGTTTACCTTATGTTCAATTTCGTTCAAGCCTACGCCTGACAATAGGGTCCGTATTTCTTCGACTGGCATGCCATGAGATTTCTTTACTGGTTCTCTAATAAAAAGCAACCCGCCTGCCTTCAATTTCTGAGATAGTGTCTTTACAATATCTTGCCTCTCGACTGGAGCTATATCATGAATAACATGAATAGCTGATATGACGTTAAATGAAGAGTCGGGTATGTCCAGTTCTCTGATATTCCCCGATTTGCATTCAACGCTTGAATACTTATCCAGCCTTTTCCTGGCCTTCGTTATCCAGTAACTTGATACATCGACACACGTGAGATGTCCACCTTTATCAAGAAGATTAGCGAGGCATTGCGAACCGGCCCCACCACCACAACCAAAGTCAAGAACCCTTTCATTACCTTTTAGTCCGAAAGTTTTAAAATATGGATTGTATAGGAGAGGTCCCCCCAAAAGACCTTTAAGCTTGTCTTCCAGGATAAAGAGAATAGAGGGGTGTTCAAAATCATATTGTTCAAAATTGTAATCGTTCAATTTAGTCACCTCCTATTTCGATATTCATACCGAATCGCATAATATCTTGTTTTTAGTCAAGTCTTCTTTATAACAAAGCACACTGAGCTATTACGCTCAGGATTCTTCTTGAACATATCTAACTCCCTCTGGGTCTGGTGAAGTTCTTCAATAATCTTCGGGTCATCGGTATATCTTGTTCGAGATTCGCCAATTAACTTTTCGAGAGGAGCGAAGTATTCAGTCCACCAAGTGTCTGCACTTAATATGAAGTAGCCAAGTAGCTGATAGCCGCAATCGGAGATTTGTTCCAGTTTCTTCTTGACATTTCCTTGCTCGTCATGAACCATCATAAAACCGCCTGGTTTGAGAAACCGCCTCCATGCCCGGAGCCCTCTTTCGAAACCAATTGCATATATGGAGCCTTCGGACCAGATAATATCAAATCTTTCATCTGCAAAATCCATATCAAGCATTGAGCAGTTTACTGCCTGAACCCGGTCGGTAAGTCCCGTCCTTTTTATCCTTCCGGTGAATTCATCCAGGGCAGGTTGGTCTATGTCTATTCCTATTATCTCTCCCTGACTTAACCTTACCAGTTCCAGAGTCGGTACGCCAGACCCACAACCTATATCGAGAATTCGAGGATTGTCCATTTGGGGAAGCATCCGAAATGCCTTCCTCGTATATTTAAGGAGACGTTTTCTTATCTTGTCCTTTCGCACTTGGGATCGCTCATCTCCAGTCGTCGGCGATTCACAATGTTGTTCCATGATAGTATCTCGTTTTCTACACTTGCACGCCTCTAGCTTTGCTTGTGCTGCCTCCACAGCCTGATAGTCCCCAGGATAAGGTTCATTCTCGGCACTCTTTGCATATAGGAACGATAGTCGTTACCAAACCGTTCTATAAGACGCCTTTCTTCTTCCTTAGTGCTCCAATAGAGAATGACAGCTCCGGGGATACCTAAAATCACAAATAGCCAATGCGGATAAAACAGCAATGTAGCGACGAATATTGACAGAATTCCGCCTAAATATTGGGGGTGCCTAACAACGGCATAGATACCTGTATCCACCAGTCGGGTGGTATGGACAAATGATTTTCCTTTATGGACGCCACCTCGGCGTGGAAACATGACTATTGGTGCCATGACCAGCACCATGCCAATAGCCCAAACAACCCAGCCTACAACAGATAAAGGCAGGTAGAAATTAGGCTCCAACAATCCTGTTAGAACAAGAGGATTAACTGGGAAACAGGCGATACACAGGATTGTCAGAGCCGTCATCCAGCAGATTTCTCTTGCGTTGATTACTCTCATTATTTTTTTACCTGCACCTAGACTTGAAGGTATAACTTCATAGGTTAATACGCCAGTGGTTACCAATGCAAATCATAATACTTAGACAAAGATAAAAGCAACGCTTAGATGGTAGGTAAATTCAGCAGGGTTTCCATCTCTGACCACAGCCCATTTTGTCTTTTGCTGAAACTAAAAAATGTTTCAATCTACCCGCCCGACGGGGGGATGATAATTGAGCTATTATGCAGGTAATAATCAAGAGGGTATGTAATTAGCTTCAGAAGCAGACTTATCCATGCTTCGGATGAGCCTGGCAAATACCTCCACTCGTTGAGTTTGTCCTTTATTTTCAGCGTCCTGTTTCTGCCTGTTCAGGATAGGTAAAAATTCTACCGTGGTTGAAAAGCAAGGACAGGACTCGCAGATAGTCTCATATTCACAGGGCACTCCATCTGGCCGAGTGCAGTAGCCGTTTCCCAGCATCCGCCAGTGGTCCTGGCGCAGCCGGCGCATCTGGTTTCCTTCGACCAGAGCCAGTTCAGTCGGATCAGGTACGACTGCCCGGCTAAGCTCCTCCAGATGCTGGCTGACCTGAGAGTATTCCTGTTGGACGGTCCGGTTGCCGATGCGAGCATAGACCATGGTCATGGACAGAGAGCGGTGACCGAGGAGCGCGGCGATACTCTCTAAAGGCATGCCGCGGTTAACAGCCAGAGTAGCTAAAGTGTGACGAAGCCGGTGTGGATTTATGTGCTCCTTGATACCGGCTGCCTTTCCGATTCGTTTTACGGCCAGAGCCACCTTGCCTCTTCCCAGGCGATATCCATGCCGGGTAAACAAGAATTCGTAGGGTTCTTTCGGTAGACTCTGGGCTACCCATTCATCGAGGAGTTCTTTTACCTCAGGATGAAGCGGGATGTATCTATCGCTATGCATCTTCCCCAGTGGCACACGGAGCCAGTAGTTTTCACCGATCTGGACCATACAGTCAGCGGTGAGGTTAAGGAATTCACCCTGCCGCATCCCGGTCAGTATAAGAGTGACACCGCAGAGTCGCGTAAACAGGTCGGGATGATTTCTGGCTGCCTCCAAAAATCTGGCCGCGGCTATCTCATCCAGAAATTTCGGAGAGGGTTTATCCAGGATAGGGAAGTCCCCGGGAAATACCAGTACCCGCCTGGGAGCCTCCGGCCACTGCCACTCAGAGATGCGGATAAAGAAATAATACAGGGCAGCAAGGAAGTGATACCTGGTCGACGGGCAAAGTACATTTCCAGGGCCGTTTGATTTGTGCTGGAGAGGCGCCCAGAGTAGATATTCTTTGAAGGCTTCGATATGGTAACGTCGGATGTGCTCGATTCGGGTTACCTCCGGATTGGTGCTTGCCAGCCAGGAGAAAAAGCGAAACAGGCGGGTCTTCTCCTGGTAGGCAGACTCGGGGCGGAGTGATAGCCCCATCTGTTGCAGATAGCGGCGGACAGGGATAGTGATACCCGGAGGGATATCCTTCCACTGCTTTTCGAAGCTGGTTCTTCGAGTGCTACGGTTTAGCTGGGGGAAGATTCCCATGTGGTAAAGGACATTACGCAGGCTACTCAGCTGGCTATCCCAGCGAGCTGGAAGCCCGTTTCTTATACTCCTTCGTCGCCGTTTTACAGATAAAAACGCGGTGCGTAGTTCCTGGATAAACGTATCCAGGTCGTCGAGGGTAAGGGCGTCAATAGATTTCTGTGTCCAGGTCATCAGGCAGAGAAGAGCGCAAAACTGTTCTTTGATATTCTGCTCTCTATACTTCAGACGTTGAGCTGCTTTTTGGTAGTGTTGAAAAGTCTCCCGCTCCATAAGACGAGTTGCCATCTGGTAAAACCGCGGCTTGGGCGTAAGCATGTAGGGCAAGGGCATGGGTAATAGGCGGCGTAAAATGAGGTAATGCACAAAGCTGCGCTCTTTGTGGTCACAGCGGTATTGCTCCTCCACTGAGAGCATACTCCACTCTTGAGGGTCGGGGAATTTACTGAGGAATTGCCTGGCTGCCTGCTCAAATACGAGGATCTCATGTGGTATTCTTGAATAACCGGCCGCTTTCAAGTATGACATGTAACTCCCCACCAGGCAGTCGTGGTACGATGCTATATTATCTGTCGACTCAATATCCTTATCTTGGCCATCTTCGAGGGCAAGTTCAAGGTCAGCCTTAGTCAGAAGAAGTTCACTAGTCAATGACCGACCTCCTGCTCGCTCCAGTAGACGAAAAGAGTCCGTCGGACATCCGCAGGTATTCTTGTTGAAGCTCTTTCGGACAGAGGTGGAGATATATCCTGGTGGTATTGATACTACTGTGTCCGGCCTGGGCCTGCAGGGCTTCCAGCGACATCCCTCCCTGGCGTAACCGGGTAAAACAGGTATGGCGCATACGGTGGCACTGGACCCCGGGAGTATCTACCTTCTGCCGATGATACTCGATGATGGTATCCAGAGCCGCTACAGTCAATGGCTGGCCCCTGTTCTTTCCTTTCATGACAAGAAATACCTTGTCCGATCGACTGGCTGGTCTCTCTTCGTTCAGGTAGCTGATAAGTTCCTGCAGACCGGTGTCCGATATGGCGACTACTCTCTGATGACCGCCCTTTCCTTCTCTCACCATGAGGGTATGCTGACCGAAGTCGATATCTTTGAGACCTAGCTTCAGGACTTCCGATTTCCGGAGACCTGCTAAAAGCATCAGGAGCACCATAGCTTTATCCCGGCGACTGCGCAGAGAATTTACAAAGGGACTGATTTCTTCCGGGTCTAACGGCCTGGGTAAAGTCTGCGGTACCCTGATGAGCGCCAGAGAAGCAGTATTCCCATACCGGTTAGCCCAGAAGACATTTCGTTTAGCCAGGCTCCGGGGCACCGGATTTTTGTTACCCGGGAGGTCATGAAAGACCCTGAGATATTCGTAGAAGCTGGCGACCGCGGCAAGCCGCCGGTTAATCGTTCGGTTAGAGAGGCCGGGCCCCTTGCTGGAGAGCCCGTTTGTCCTGCCCTGCCGGTTGGGCGCCGATTGCTGGCTGTCAACGAAGGCGAGAATATCAGCTGAGGTTACTTCTAGTAACGACTTCCGGATAAAGTTCAGGAATATCTGGAGATCATAACCGTAGCTTATCCAGGTATTAGGCCGGCATCGATACTGGAGAAACTTGAGATAAGCGTCTACTTCGGCTACCCCGAGTGATAGCCGTGTTACCCTCCCCGCCACCACCTCCCGATGGAGCTTGTAGGTCATTCTGGGGGACCTCCTTATTGATTATTTTTATCGTTAATTTTAACACCCATCCCCCCAGGATTACCGACATAATAGCTAGTTCTTGAAATTTCACCTTATGACTTTTTGTTAAATAATGAGATTGAAAACACGCACTTTAACAACTGAATAATCAAGCTCTGACCTGAACGCTTGCCCTACTACAAACAAAGGGGGTAAGTATGAGTTCAAGCGTAACAGCACCAACAGCACCAGATGGCGACAACGGCAATCATCAAGGTTATTGTAGCCGATGTCATAGGGTCTGGACTCTAAATGAAAGGCAGGGCGTTTGTCAGTGGTGCGGTCATCTGGCAATATGCCAGTCATCACCAACAAAGCCCCGCAGTATCAAGTCTAGGTCTTACAGTTCCAAAAGACAAACTCCAGTCCAAAGTAACGGCTATGACCAGCTACAGGGCGAATGGCTAGCCTACTATAATGTAGCCTCTCGTTTTACCGATAGGGTGAAGCCTCAAGACAAAGAGGATATACTCCACACGATAATTGCTACCCTTGCCGATGTAGAGCGTAACAACGGACATAAGCCCTTCACCGAAGCGGTGATGTATCGGATAGCTAGCCGAACTGTAGCCGACTACTGGCGAACCTACTACAAAGCCAGTAACGGCTTGGATTGCGGTAGCTGTAGTAAAGCCCAAAGGCGTCAATGCCGAGAAAATGACCTCTATACCGAGTGTCCTAAAGCTATCAAGCTAGAGAGCCTAAACAAGCCCATCATAGACAGTGAAGGGCATACTACCGAGCTTGGGGAACTGATAGCCGATGATAAGGCTCTTGACCTCGGAGCTTGGCTTGACGCCAAAACTTTCCTACTAGGTTTCCCGCAAAGGCTTCTGGCAATAGCTCACAAACTAGAGAGCCGAGAAACCCTTACTAACAAAGACCGCCAGTATCTCTGGTATTGGCGGAGACGGGAACAAAAAAGCCTGTTAGCAACCTAACGTTTCAGGCTAAAATCCCGACTAATATAGTGGAAGCACCATTTAGGCTAGAGTATCTCAGCTAGGTGGTAGCTTACTACTAGGTGAAGCCGATAGTCTTGCCCGCTATCGGATAGCCAATAGGGGGTGTTCAAATAGAACAACTGAATATCGTGGGCAAGCGTTCAGGTAACGGACTGGTAGCCCATAAGGCTACACTGGTAAACGCCCTGTCCAGAGCCTTATCCGAAAGGGTAGTGCTTCTGGACTATACTATAGGGCGTAGAGGCTTACTCGGTTATCTCAAGGCGTTAGCTG
>Ga0209986_10000122_pt1 | contig 68461 bp, 68 predicted proteins | sample BlataG_FD_183168 | JGI IMG/M metagenome (GOLD analysis project Ga0209986, IMG submission 183168) | Deep subsurface microbial communities from Black Sea to uncover new lineages of life (NeLLi) - Black_00105 metaG (SPAdes) (version 2) | ecosystem: Environmental > Aquatic > Marine > Oceanic >... | reverse complement strand
CTTCGCCCTCAATTAAAAACCTTGAAGGGCAACGGGAAGATTGTAATATTTACTCTCTTTCTTTACCCAGATATTTTGCCATATTTTTTAATTTAAGTCCGCCAGCTGGCGGATCAAAAGTGCTATCAGAAAAAAAAGTAAGGCAGGCCTTAAATTACGGAACGGATAAAGAAGAAATTGTAAAAGAAGTTTTTGGGGGCAGAGGTAAAGTTGCTGATTCCCCTATTCTGCCAGAAATTTACGGATTCGAAAAACCTTCCATGGTTTATGAATTTAATCCAGAGCAGGCTAAAGAGATTTTAAAAAATGCTGGATTTGTTGAAGTGGAAAATGGCAAAAGGGTAAAAATTATCGAAAAGGAACCGGCTTTCCAATTCAAGAGTAATCTCAAATTAGGTTCTCAGGGAACAGAAGTTAAAGAGCTTCAAAAATGCCTAGCCAAAGACCCCGAAGTTTATCCTGAAGGAGAAATTACCAGTTACTTTGGCCAATTAACTAAGAAAGCGGTAATTAGATTCCAGGAGAAATACAAAGAGGAAATTTTGGAACCTGCTGGAATTGAAAAAGGAACCGGCTTGGTGAGGAAAACCACTCGGGCAAAATTGAATGAGATTTGTTTTGAACCTCCAGAAGAAATAATCCCTTTAAAATTCTCTTTAACCACAGTTGACCAACCCATATTAATGGAGGTAGCTTCCCTTTTGCAGTCCCAATGGGAAAATCTCGGAGCAGAAGTAGATATTGAAACCTTCGACGTCTCCACTTCAGCATTAGAATTAAAATTTGAAAGGGAGGTTATAAAACCCCGAAACTACGAGATGCTTTTATTTGGTGAAGTTTTGGGGGCTATCCCCGACCCTTTTCCTTTCTGGCATTCCTCGCAAAAAAGAGACCCTGGCTTAAATTTAGCAATGTATGAAAACAAAAAATGTGATAAACTATTAGAAGAAGTCCGCCAATCACTAGATGAAGAGGTTAGAAAAGAAAAATTAGAAGAATTCCAGGAGCTTTTAATTGAAGATGCTCCAGCCCTATTCTTATGCAATCCAGATTATCTTTATTTAGTTTCAAAAGAAATCAAAGGGGTAAATACAAAACTGATTACCGATCCTTCAAAAAGATTTGTAGGGATTGAAGATTGGTATATTAAAACAAAAAGAGCATGGCGTTAAGAAACATTGATAAATCTAATATGCGCAAAATTATCTTGGACTTCCCCAAGCAATTTCGAATTGGGATTACTGCCGCTAGAAACATTTCTTTAAAACCAGAAGTTTTACCCTTTCCTCCTGAAAACATCATTATTTGCGGGATGGGAGGGTCAGCCCTACCTGGAGACATCTTGGTAACCTTAAGGCCTTTAGATATTTTTATGCATAAATCCTATGGTCTTCCCCCTCAGGCTGGAAACGAAAGTTTAATAATTTGCATCTCTTATTCTGGGAATACTGAAGAGACTTTATCCGCTTTTTCCGAAGCCTTGAATAGAAAATTACCAATGGTGGCAATTAGTACTGGCGGGAAATTAGAAAAACTTTCCAAAAAATATGATGTTCCCTTCGCAAAAATTCCAAGCCCTTTAATCCCTCCCAGATTAGCCCTGGGAGAAATGTTTGCTGCCCTAGTTCAGATTCTGGTTAATCATAATATTTTGGGTCCAGAAATTTGTGAAGAACTTTTGAAGGTTAGAGCAGATTTAAAATCAGAAAAGTTTGAAAATCAGGGAAAAAAGTTAGCTAAAAGAATTTTCCAAAAAATTCCCATTATTTATACCCCAAAGCAATTTCGAGGAATCGGCTTAATCTGGAAGAATAGTTTAAATGAAACGGCAAAAATTTTAGCTATTACCAATTATTTCCCGGAATTAAACCATAATGAAACTGTTGGCTTCTGGCGAATAAACGAAATGCAAATCGAAAATGAAAAAATTTCCGTCTTAATTTTAAGAGACCCAAAAGAGCATCTTCGAATTTTAAAGCAAATGGCAATAACTAAAGAAATTATAGAAAAAGAAGGGGTTCAGGTAGAATTCATTGAAATTTTGGGTAAAAATATGCTAGAGAAAATTTTCTCCACGGTTATTTTAGGATTTTGGACTGCTTATTGGTTGGCTCTAGAATATAAAATAGACCCCACTCCAATCAAAGCAATTGAAGAACTAAAGCGAAAACTTGCCAAGGAATAAAAATGAAATCTTATACCCTGCTTTATCCCAAAAACTGGAAAGATTTAAAATATCAAAATCCAAAAATTATAAAAGTTGAGGAAGGGAAAAACTTAAATTTTTCTTCTCATCCAGAGATTAAAAAGAAAATTAAAAAGGAGTGGAAAAAAGCTAAAAGAAGTAATAAAAAATTATTTAATGAGTCTCTATACCGACTTTCTGGATTTAAAGAAGAGTCTGGAAAGCTCGTTTTAAATTTGGGCCAGACTAATTTTAAAGAATTAGTTGGAACCAACCAATTATTTTTTTCTGATAGAAAATTCTTTAACTGTTTGGCGAAATTTGGAGAAAAAGAGGGGAATTTTCTAGAATATTTTTCAAATGGTTTAGCAGTGGGAGCGGTAATCCAAACCAAAGACGACTATATTTTGATAAGCAGGAGGAGTAAAGAAATGCCTTTCTATCCTGATACTTTTCATACCATCGCCGGCCACCCCAATCCTGGAAGCGACAGAAATTTAGAAAAAGCGGTTATAAGAGAAATAAAAGAGGAAACTGATTTAGATAAAAATGAATATAGGATTTATTTTTTGGGGCTGGTAAGAAACAACCAGACCTTTAAACCGGAATTAATTTATCTGGCCCAAGCTAAGCGGGGCTTGGCTGAAATTTTAATCAGAAGAGGAAAAGATATATCGGAATTTAAATCTCTTTTCGGTTTAAAAAAGCAAGATTTAAAGAAATTTTTGAATTCTTGTCCCCAAAAGGAATTCTGCCCACCCGGCCTGGCTGCCTGGGAAATTTATTTACAAATCGAGGGAGAACAAAAATGATAAAAGCAGAAGGATATTCAATTTGGTTAATGCCTAGTGGAGAGATTTATGATAAATTGGCTGAAATAATTTCTCAACTAAGCAAAAAATATTCTACTCCTAATTTTGAACCCCATCTCACTTTGCTTGGGAATTTAATTGGGCCTGAGGAAGATTTAATTTCTAAAACTTCAAAGATAGCTAAGCAGCTCAAACCCTTTGAAATTAAACTCAAAAGGGCAGATTATTTGGATGAATATTTTAAATGTTTATTTATAAGGGCAGGAAAAACAAAAGAGGTTGTAGAAGCAAATAATATTACCAGAGAAATTTTTAATTTAAAACCCGACCCGGAATACATACCTCATTTAAGTTTAATGTACGGCGATCTTAGTTCAAAAACAAAAGAAGGAATCTTAGCCGACTTAGGAAAAGAATTTGATATATCCTTTGAAGTAAAAAGTATTCATTTATTCTCCACCACTGGCGAAGTCAAAGATTGGTCCAAAGTAAAAGAATGCTTGCTAATTTAGAAAATTAGTGGTATATTGAAATCTATGAAAGGATTTATTTTAGCAGCAGGGGGAGGAACAAGATTATATCCTCTCACCTTGGAAATTCCCAAACCCCTTTTACCAGTGGGCAAAATTCCGATTATTACTTATTTGATTGACCTTTATTTGAAGAATGGAGTTGATGATATTAAAATTAATATCCAACGCTCGCATCTTGAAGATTTTTATAAATGGAAAGCGACTTATTTTCCCAGAGATAAAATTGAACTTGTTATTGAACCCAAACCCTCGGGTACTTTTACTCCCATTGTTAAAAAAGTAAGTCAAAAATGGTTTTCTGAGCCAATCGTGGTTTCCAATGGAGATGAACTAAAAGAACTAAATCTCAAAGAAATGGTTGATTGGCATCAACAGAAAAAGGCTTTGGTTACGGTTGGTTTGGTTAAAGTAAAAAATCCTCAAGTTTATGGAGTAGCTAAAATGAATGGAGACCAGATTGTTGAATTTATTGAAAAACCGAAAAAACCACCTTCTTCTTACATCAATTCTGGATTATACATAATGAATCCAGAAATTAGGAAATATTTCCCTCAAAATGCTAAATTTGCCATGGTCGAAACTGACCTTTTTCCTCAGTTGGCTAAAGAAGGAAAACTTTTTGGCTACAAATGGGAAGGAAAATGGTTTGATTGTGGAAATTTTGAGCGCTGGGAAGTAGCTATCAAAAACTGGAATAAAAAATAAAAATATGCTAAAAAAAGTTTTAGTTACTGGAGGTTGCGGGTTCATTGGGACCAATGCTGCTGCTTACCATATAAAAAAAGGTGATAAGGTTATTATTTACGACAATCTTTCTCGAGCCGGAGCTAAACAAAATTTAAATTGGTTATTGAGCCAAGGAAATTTTGTTTTTATTAAAGGGGATATTAGGGATGATAAAAAATTGTTAGCTACTTTTAAAAAATATAAACCAGATTTGATTTACCATTTGGCAGCTCAAACGACGATGGTTACTTCGGTTAAAAACCCTCGAGAAGATTTTGAAATAAATGCCCTGGGCACCTTCAACGTTTTGGAGGCGATGCGAAAAGGAAGCCCAAAAGCTAACTTTCTTTATAGTTCAACAAATAAAGTTTATGGAGAAATGATTAATGCCCCAGTAGTAGAAAAAAAGAAAAGATACTCTTACAAGAACATTAAAGGAATTTCTGAGAATTTTCCCCTTGATTTCCACGGCCCCTACGGGTGTAGTAAGGGAACCGGTGACCAATACACAATTGACTACGCTCGAATTTATGGTTTAAATACAGTGGTCTTCAGACAATCTGGAATTTATGGCCCCCATCAATTTGGAATTGAAGAGCAGGGCTGGCTGGCCTGGTTTACTAATGCCTTACTATTTGATAAACCAGTAACCATTTTTGGGGATGGGAAACAAGTCAGAGACGTTTTGTATATCGATGATTTAATTTCAGCTTTTAATTTGGTCTTCAAAAACATTAAAAAAACCCGGGGCAGGGCCTACAATATTGGCGGTGGACCAAAATTTTCTCTTTCTATTTGGGAATTGTTTGAAATCTTAGAAAAATTGGCTGGCCGAAAATTTAATTACAAATTTGGTTCCTGGCGGCCAGGTGACCAAAAAATCTATATTTCCGATATTAGCCGGGCTAAAAAAGACTTTAATTGGTCTCCAAAAATTTCTCCCAAACAAGGAGTTAAAAAACTCCACAATTGGATTTCTCGAAACAAAACTCTGATTAAAAAAGCCGGGGTATTTAAAAAGTGACTAAGGGAGTAAAAATTGAAAAAGACCTAAGTCGACCTTGGGGTGGATTTGTTAAGTTTATTGAAAATAAACCCTGTACAGTAAAAATCCTCCAGATCAAAAAAGGAGAAAGTTTGTCTTTGCAATCTCATAAATTGAGGGAAGAATTTTGGTATCTAATTTCGGGAAAGATAAAAGTAACTATTAGCAGAAATTTAAAATCAATTAAAAAGAAAGTTTTGAAAGAAGGTCAATTTATTTCTGTCCCCAAAAATTTTTTACATCGAATAGAAGCAGTCGAAAATTCAAAAATTTTAGAAATTTCAATTGGAAGGTTTAAAGAAAATGATGAAATAAGGTATGAAGATAAGTATGGAAGGAAGAGTCCAAAAAAAATGAAGCGGACGTGGCGGAATTGGAATACGTGCTAGCTTCAGGAGTTAGTGGGAGAAGTCCCTTGTGGGTTCGAGTCCCACCGTCCGCACATGAAAAAACAAAATAGTCTCAAAATTGTTCCCCTCGGTGGTTTAGGCGAGGTAGGAAGAAATATGATGCTCCTTGATTATCAAGGGAAGATTTTAATTATTGATATGGGATTTCGCTTACCTGAAGAAGATATGCCTGGCATTGATTATATTGTCCCAAACATCAACTGTCTTAAAGGAAAACAAAAAAGTATTTTGGGCTTAGTTTTTACTCATGGTCATTATGACCACATTGGAGCCATCCCTTATCTAATCGGAAAAATCTGGCAACCTAATTTAGAGATTTTTGCTTCCCCTTTAACTCGAGGAATTATTTTGAAAAGACAGGAAGAGTTTTCCTCTCAGCCAAAATTAGAAATTGAAGAAGTTAAAAATGGTTCCAAAATAAAATTAGGACCTTTTAGAATTGAATTCTTTAAGCAAAACCATAATATCCCTGACAACTTAGGATTATTTATTGAAACCCCGGTCGGCAACATTTTACATACTTCTGATTTTAAGTTTGATTCAAATCCGGTAAATGATTTGCCGACTGATTTTGAAAAATTTAAAGCTCTTTCTAAAAGAAAAATTTTATTTTTACTTTCCGACTCAACTGGAGCGGAAGAGGAAGGGCATTCTCTTTCGGAAAAGGAAATTTTAGAAAATTTAGAAGAAATTTTTAAACGTTCCACTGGTAGAATTATTGCTGCTACCTTTGCCTCGCTTATCAATCGAATCCAGCAAATTATTACCTTGTCAGAAAAATACCACCGGAAAGTAGTAATTGAAGGCTACTCAATGAAAACTAATACCGAGCTGGCCAAGGTTTTGGGCTATATCAAATCAAAAAAAGGAACCCTAATTAAAGCAAAAGAAATTTCAAATTATCCCGACTCCCGAATAACTATCTTGTGTACCGGAGCTCAGGGAGAAGGTTCAGCTGTTCTAATGAGAATTGCCAATAAAGAACATCCTTTTATTCGTCTAAGGCGAGGAGATAGTGTAATCCTTTCTTCGTCGGTTATTCCCGGGAATGAAAGAACAGTTCAAATTTTAAAAGATGGAATTTTAAGACAAAAAGCTAAAGTTTTCCATTACAAAATGATGGATATTCATGCCGGAGGCCATGCCCAGCAAGAGGAATTGAAAGAAATGATTAAGATTATGAGGCCAAAATTCTTTTTGCCAATCCATGGCCAGTACTCGATGTTGGTTTCCCACGCTGAATTAGCCCGAGAATCTGGGATTCCAGAAAAAAACATTGTCGTAGCTGAAAATGGTCAAGTTATTAATTTAAATCAAAAAAGAATTTTTGTTGAAAAGAAGACTGTTCCCTCTAATTACGTGATGGTTGACGGTTTGGGAATTGGGGATGTGGGAGAGGTGGTCTTAAGAGATAGGCATATGCTGGCCCGGGATGGAATGTTTGTGATTGTAGCCGTAGTTGATAAACAGACTGGTCAAATCAAGGGTTCTCCTGATATAATATCCAGAGGATTTGTTTATTTGAGGGAGTCCAAAGAATTGCTAGCCCAGACCCGGAAAAAAGTAGTTGAAATTGTCAATCGGGCAGCTGGCTCGGGAGGAGCAGTAAACTGGAGTTATATCAAAGACGAAATCAGAAACAAAATTGGCCAATTTCTATATACAAAAACCCAAAGAAGACCAATAATATTACCAGTGGTAATTGAAGTATAAAATATGCGTATTTTTAGTGGGGTTCGACCAACTGGAGAACTTCATATCGGGAACTATTTAGGAGCGATAAAGCAATGGATAGAGCTCCAGGAAAAAAATGATTGTGTTTTTTGTATTGTGGACCTCCATGCCATCACCACTCCCTACCAATCTAAAGAATTACAAAAGAATATTTTTGAATTGGCTATTGCCTATCTGGCTTCCGGTCTAAATCCTGAAAAATGTATCTTTTTTGTCCAATCTCAAGTCGAAGCCCATGTCGAACTTGCCTGGTTGTTGAGTACCATTACTCCAATCGGAGAACTCCAGAGAATGACTCAATATAAAGAAAAAGTTAAAAAATATCCCAAGGATATTAATGCTGGCCTTATGAACTATCCGATTCTAATGGCAGCTGACATTTTGCTTTATCAAACGGATTTGGTGCCGGTGGGGAAAGACCAACAGCAACATGTTGAATTAGCCAGAACTATTGCTAGAAAATTTAATCAAAAATTTGGCCAAACTTTCAAAGAACCTAAAGTTTTGCTGCCAAAAACCGGAGCTAAAATCATGTCTTTGCAAAATCCAAAGAAAAAAATGTCAAAAACTGATGATCCCCGGGGTTGCCTTGAATTGTTTGAGAAGCCTGAGGAGATTAAGAAAAAAATAATGGCTGCGGTAACTGACCCAGGAAAAGTAATAAAATATTCTGATTCAAAACCGGGAATTTCTAATCTCTTAACCATTTATTCTTTATTCTCAGGAAAGTCAATTTCCGAATTAGAAAGAAATTTTAAAGGGAAAGGCTATGAAGAATTTAAAAAATCCCTTACCAAACTTCTGATAAATTCTTTGGAGCCTTTTAGACGGAAAAGAAAAGAACTTCTCTCCAGAGAAGTCTATGTTAAAGAAATTTTAAATGCCGGAGCCAAGAGAGCAAAAACCATTGTCCAATTAACCCTGGAAGAAGCCAAGAAAAAAATGGGACTCATTTAATTAGAGCTATTAGCTCTTTTTTCTTTTTTTCCATTAATTTCTTGGTCTTAGCTTCTACTACCAATCTTAAAACTGGCTCAGTATGGGAAGGTCGAGCGTTAAACCACCAGTCGGGGTGGTCAATTCTCAGACCATCAATCTTTAAAACTTTCCCACCTCTGCTAAATTTATTTTCTAAGGTTTTTAAAACCTTTTTTTTGTCTTTTACCTCAAAGTTTATTTCCCCCGAATGGAAATATTTTCTAAAAGGCTTAACTAATTCCGAAATGCTCCTTCCCCTTTCAGATATTTCCTCCAGAATTTTAAATATTGCAAAAAAGGGAGCTTCGCAGAAATAATGCTCTCTCAAATAATAATGACCATTTAGTTCTCCTTGAAAAATAATATTTTCTTTCCTCATTCTTTCTTTTATAAAAGAATGGCCTATCCTGCCTATTACAACTTTCCCGCCCCCCTCTTTCACAGCGTCTCTCACTATATTACTTGAACGAACATCACACAATACCTTTTCACCAGGATTCTCCTTCAGAATCAAGTAAGCTAATAAAGCGGTAATCAAATCTCCTGGGATCATTTTGCCATTCTCATCTACAAAGATAATTCTGTCACCATCTCCATCAAAAGCTATTCCTAAATCAGCTTTTTTGTTTAAAACCTGTCTTTGCAGTCCTCTTAAATTTTCTTCTTCATGGGGGCTAGGAGGATGATTAGGGAAGGTTCCATCTAATTTGGGGTAAAGATGGTAAATTTTACAATTTGTCTTTTTAAAAAACTCTGGCACTACAATCCCAGGCACAGCATTGGCAGTATCAATAACAATTTTTAAAGGTTTTATTGCTTCCAGGTCAAAGTCTTTCAGATTAAATGCTATATATTCTTTTAAAACTTTCTTTCTCAACACCTTACCTTTTCCTTTTATTTTAAACTTTCCCGCCAAAGCCAACTTTTTAATTTCTTTTAAACCGGTTTTTTCGCTAATTGGAATTGCCTTTTCCCTAACAAATTTAAAGCCATTATATTGAGCAGGATTGTGTGAAGCGGTAATGCTTACTCCCCCATCATATTTAAAATGAGCAACGGTAAAATAAAGCATTGGGGTAATCGCAAGGCCAATATCAATGACATTTGCTCCTGAATTAATAATTCCCGAAACTAAATTTTTAAACAAAACCGGGGAAGAAAACCGATTATCTCGGCCAACCACGATCTTTGGATTTTTTTTGCCCAAAAATTTAACGTAGGCTCTACCAATAAGATAAGCAGCATTTTCATTAATCTCCTCGGGATAAATTCCCCGAATATCGTAGGCTCGAAAAATGTCTGAATTGATTTTCATAATATTTTATTATACCATAAATCTATGAGTTTTTCAGTGGGTATTGTTGGTCTTCCTAATGTTGGAAAATCAACTTTATTTAAGACCCTAACTAAAAAGAAAGTTGACATCGCCGCCTACCCTTTCACCACTATCCATCCCAATTACGGGGTGGTTACCGTTCCCGATGAGAGATTAGAAAAGATTGCTGAAATTATCAAACCAGAAAAAATTACTCCCACTGTTATTGAATTTGTTGATATTGCTGGTTTAGTTAAGGGGGCCTCCAAAGGTGAAGGGTTGGGAAATCAATTTTTGGCTCAGATTAGAAATTGCGATGCTATTTTAGAAGTAGTCAGGGCTTTTGAAGCTGCCAATGTTGAACACGTTGCTGGAGAAATTAATCCCGATAGAGATACGGAGATAGTAAAAATTGAGCTTTTGATGAAGGACTTAGAAACCTTAGAAAATCTACTTTCGAAATTCGAGAAGGAGACAAAAAAAGACAAAAAAGCATTAAAGAAATTTGAATTTTTAAAGAAAGCTGAAGAAGCCATATCGCAGGAAAAATTAATTTCTGAGATTAATTTAACTGATGAAGAGAAAACCGAAATTGAAGAGTTTCAATTTTTAACTGCTAAACCAGTTTTACACATTTTAAATACCGATAACAAAGCCATCTCTACGGGAAGCCATCCCGTTGAATGCAAGTATTTAAAAATGAATCTAAAATTAGAGGAAGAAATTTCTGAACTTTCAGAAGAAGAAAAAAAAGAGCTTAAAATGGAAAGTTCGCTTGACCAATTAATTTTAAATTGTTACGATATTCTTGATTTAATTACTTTTTATACTGTGACTGGAGGGAAAGAAACCAGGGCTTGGACTGTCAGGCGAGGAGCAGTTGCTCCTCAAGCCGGAGGTCGGGTTCATTCTGACTTTGAAGAAAAATTTATTAGAGCGGAAGTAATCAACTGGCAAAAATTAGTTGAAGCTGGAAGTTGGACAAAAGCAAAAGAAAAAGGGTGGATAAAGACAGCGGGGAGAGATTATGTGGTCCAAGATGGAGATGTAATTGAATTTAGAATATAATTATGAGACACTACGAGCTCACCTATCTTATATCTCCTGAATTATCAGAAGAAGAAATAAAGAGTTTTCAAGAAAAAATAATTTCCTTAATTCAAGGGGTAGGAGGTAGTTTGAGTGAAGTGCTGGAACCTGCTAGAAAAAAAATGGCTTACTTAGCCACTTTAAATTTTCATCTTGACCCGGAAAAATTGGGAAACCTTGAAAAAGGGCTGAAGTCAGAAAATCAAGTCCTTCGTTATATCATTTTAACTAAACCCCGCACTAAAGAGGTCTTAGTGCTGAGTAAAAAAGCACCTCCCTCAAAATTACCTAAAAAAATAGTAAAGCCCGAAGCAAAGGTCGAATTAAAAGAAATTGAGAAAAAATTAGAAGAAATTCTAGGCGAACAATGAATTTAAATAAAGCTATTTTGGTCGGCAGGTTAACCCAAGATCCCCAGTCCAGATCTTTACCTTCTGGTCAAAGTGTGGTCTCTTTCGGTTTAGCCACCGGTAGATTTTACACAGATAAAAACGGAGAGAAGAAACAACAAACAGAATTTCACAATATAGTCATGTTTGGAAAATTGGCTGAAATCGCTTCTCAATATTTGACCAAGGGTTCTTTAACTCTGATTGAGGGAAGACTTCAAACCAGAAGCTGGCAAGATTCTTCTGGTAACCAAAGGTGGAGAACAGAAATTATTGCTGAACGTCTCCAATTAGGACCTAAATCTGCCGGCAAAGTAACTCCCGCCACCGCTTCCGAACAGAAATCACCCAAAGAAGAAATCCCAATTATTGAAGAAAAGGAAATCGACGTAAAAGACATTCCTTTTTAAGAAATGCCCTGTTATTTTTGTACGAAAAATATTAAAGAAATTGATTTTAAAGATACAGAACTTCTTCGGAAATTTGTATCTGGCTTAGGAAAAATTAGAGGTAAAAAGAAAACTAAGCTCTGTTCTAAACACCAAAGACAGTTAGCTAAAGCTATCAAAAGAGCGAGACACTTAGGATTGCTTTAATATTACTTCCTTGATTTCCTTGGCTATTTCGGGATTCTCTCTTAAAAAAGTTTTAGCCCCCTCCATTCCCTGACCAAGTTTTTTATTTTCATATTGAAGCCAGGAGCCAGATTTTTTAATCACTCCGTATCTCAACCCAGTATTAACCACATCCGCCCATTTAGAAATCCCTTCATTATAATAAATATCAAATTCAGTGGTCTTGAAAGGAGCGGCCACTTTATTTTTAACAATTTTAGCTTTGATTCGGTTACCAATAATTTCCTCCCCATGCTTGATCTGGGCAATTCTTCTTAAATCAACTCTGATTGAAGAATAAAATTTTAAGGCCAATCCGCCAGGGGTGGTTTCGGGGTTGCCAAAACGAATGCCGATTTTCATTCTGGTTTGGTTGAGAAAAATAACTGCTGTTTTGGTTTTAGAAACAATTCCCGAAAGTTTCCGGAGTGCTTGCGACATTAAACGGGCCTGAAGGCCAATTTGAAATTCTCCCATTTCACCAGCAATCTCGGCCTTGGGAACCAAAGCGGCTACGGAATCAATGACAATCACATCAACCATACCTGACCTGACTAAGGTTTCAACAATTTGCAAAGCCTGTTCTCCAGAATCTGGCTGAGAAATTAATAGTTCATCAATATTTACTCCAATTCTTTTAGCATAGTCAGGGTCCAAGGCATGTTCAGCATCAATAAAAGCTCCTACCCCCCCTTTTTTTTGGGCTTCAGCTAAAATATGTAAAGCCAAGGTGCTTTTTCCACTCGATTCGGGACCATAAATTTCAATGACTCTTCCTCTAGGAATTCCACCCACTCCCAGAGCTAAATCTAAGGAAATTGAACCAGTGGGAATTACATCAACATCAACTGCCCTCACCTCTTTTAATTTCATAATCGCCCCTTCGCCAAACCGCTGTTTAATCTCCTCCACTGCTTCGTCTAAATCCTTTTTTTCGCCAGCTGGCGAATTTTTTTTCTTTGCCATACTTTTATGATACTATTTTTTACATTTTCTGCCAGCCTTCTCCGTCAGCTGGCGGATTTTCTTCATCGATTCCCAGGTAGACTTCTCTTGGTTTAGCTCCCTCCCCTGGTCCTACTACTCCTTTTTCTTCTAACATATCAATCAATCTGGCTGCTCTGGCATAACCAATTCTTAACCTTCTTTGCAAAAGAGAGGCCGAGGCTTTTCTGGCTTCAATTACTACTCTTTTAGCTTCTTCATATAAAGGATCTTCCTCGCCGTAAAAACCCCGTTCAATCTCAGCTCCCGGTTCTTCTAAGGTTTTTTCTAAATCTTGGGCTAACTCATTTTCGAAAATTTCTTCTTCAATTTTTTCGGTTTTGATCCGCCAGCTGGCGGATTGAGCTTTAATATAATTGACAACTTTTTTTACTTCCTTTTCTGAAACATAGGCCCCCTGGATTCTCCTGGGTTTGGCAATCTCCGCTGAGACAAAAAGCATATCTCCTAAACCTAAAAGTTTTTCTGCTCCAGCCATATCTAAAACTGTTCTCGAATCAACCTGGGAAGCCACCTGAAAAGTAACTCTAGAAGTAATGTTGGCCTTGATTAAACCAGTAATTACTTCTACTGATGGCCTTTGGGTAGCTACCACCAAATGAATACCCACCGCTCTGGACATTTGAGCTAATCTAACAATTCCTGCCTCTACTTCCCGACCTCGGGACAACATTAAATCGGCTAATTCATCAATAATTAAAATAATATAAGGCATCACTTCCCCATTGTTTCCCAAGACTATTTCGTTGTAGCTGGCGACGTCTCTGGCTTTTTCTGCCGATAAAACATCGAATCTTCTTTCCATTTCTGAAATTAACCACTTTAAAGCATTAACCGTTTTTTGAGCATCAAAAATTACTGGAGTTAAAAGATGAGGAATACCATTATAAACTGGAAATTCAACTCTCTTTGGGTCAATAAAAATAAATCTTAAGATCCCCGGTCCATTTTGGTAAAGAAGCGATAAAATTAAACTATTGAGAAAAATGGTTTTACCGGTACCCGTGGAGCCGGCCACCAAGAGATGAGGCATTTTAGCTAAATCGGTATAAAGAGGCTTGCCAGAAACATCCCTTCCTAAAACAAAAGTTAAATTTGAAGCAGAATTTTGAAAATCAGGATTGGAAATTAAATCTCTTAATCTAACCTGGGCTCTAACCTTATTGGGGATTTCAATTCCGACTAAAGATTTTCCCGGGATGGGAGCTTCAATTCTAATTGGATGAGCAGCCAGGGCTAAAGATAAGTCATTGGAGAGGGTAGTAATTTTTGATAATTTTATTCCTTCAGCTGGTTTCAGAGTATATTGAGTAACGGTCGGGCCAATACTTATTTCTGACATCTCCACCGGAATATCAAAATTTTCCAAAGTTTTTTTAATAATTGCTGAGTTTATTCTGGTATCACCAGCCGAAGGTGTCCCTTTCTCGGCTTCCAATAAATCTAAAGGCAGAGGTTGATACTCGCCCCCAACCACCTCCCGGCTAGGAAGTTGAGTAAATGGCTTGGGTTTTTCTGCCTTCGGCAGACCCGCCGGAGGCGGAAATTCTATTCGTGGAGCTGGTTCAACTTCTTTGACTTTGAATTTAGGAGCAAAAATTTTTTTGATTAAGGAAGGTTTACCCTCCGAAGCTTTAGCGAAAGAGGGTTTTTTCTCTTCCTTGGCTTCCTTTGAAACCGGCTGTTTTAATAGATACCAGAAAATTAGTCCGCCAATCACTACTACCCCTCCAAAGATAAGTAGACTTACCCAAAATCCAAAAAATTCTAATAGGGGTCCAGCAGTATACCCCAAATACCCACCTAGTTTTGAACCGGGAGCTACACTTTCCAGAATGCCCGAGGTTCCTAAAACTAAAAGAGAAATTGCCAAAATTACCCCTCCTAAAAATTTCTGGTAAGGAGTAATTAAAAAAGCTAATCCTCCCAAAACCAGAATTAGAGGTAAAAGAAAAGCTGTATTTCCAATTAAAAAAGTAAGTCCAGAGAGGATTGCTTTTCCCGCTGCTCCAGCCAAATCAAAAAACCCCAAGGCTACAATTACGGCCAAGATAAATATTAAAATCCCCCAAATCTTTCGTTTGCTTTCTTTAGGCAGAACAAACCAGCTAGGTTTTCTCTTCCATTTCTCAATGGTTTTTTTATTTTTTTTAGGTCTTTTCTTTTTAGCCACAACTTTATTGTAGCATCCCTTTTTTATTTTTTGAAGCCCGTTCCGGCGGGTATAATGAGGGTAGTTGCCGAGGGGGACACTTCGCAGCCGAGCCCAAGAATAATATTGATTTTTCTTTTAAGGTTATTAAGGCTCGGCGAGAAATAGCAGCAGCTGGAAATGAATTTAATCCTACCAATAAAGCTGACTGCGTGTCACCCGAGGCAATCTGCCCGAAGACTCTTATCTCTTGAAGCCCGTTCCGGCGGGTATAAGCTTCCCAATAATCACGTTTTCTTTAAGACCTCTCAATTTATCTTCTTTCCCGACAATTGCTGCCCTAATTAAAACTCGAGAAGTTTCCTGAAAAGAAGCAGCTGACAAAAAGGAATCAGTGGTCAAGGCTACTCTCGAAATTCCCAGCAAAATCGGGACTCCTTTACAGGGTTTCTTCTTTTCCTTCCGCAAGCCAGCATTTTCTTCAAGAAATTTTGCCCTTTCAATAATTTCTGAGGTAGAAAATAGAGAATCTCCCGGGTCTTTAATACGGAAGCGAGAAAACATCTGGCGACAGATCACCTCAACATGCTTGTCATGAATAGCTACTCCTTGAGAAACATAAATTTTTTGAATTTCTTTAACAATATAACGTTGGGTGAGTTTCTCGTCAGTTAATTGGAGCAGCTCTTTTAAGTCTAAACTTCCTTCGCAAAGAGGTTGGCCCTTTTTAACTTTATCTTCGGGTTTAACCCAAATCGCCGCCCTTTCTGGAATTTTATATTCAATGATTTTAGATTTTTGTCCGCCAGCTGGCGGATTGGCTTTAGATTTTATCCTGACTATTCTTTCTGGAGTTACTTCCAAAACTTTTCCTTCAGCCAGAGCCATTTCCGCTTTTCCTCCTGGAAGACGAACTTCAAAAACTTCCTGGACCCTGGGCAGACCGAAAGTGATGTCACCGCCACCAGCCACCCCTCCGGTATGAAAAGTTTTCAATGTTAATTGGGTCCCTGGTTCACCAATAGCCTGAGCAGCCACAATTCCTACTGCCTCCCCAAGTTTAACTAAGCGATTTTGACCTAAATCCCAACCATAGCATTTTCGACAAATTCCTCGAGCTGATTTACAACTTAAAGGCGAGCGAGCCCTAACCCTGTCAATTCCTTTTTCAATTATTTTCTCTGCTTTTTCCCAATCGATAATCTCTCCTTTTTTACAAACGCCCCTGATATTTTCTAAATTGATTTTGCCCACGATTTTAAAAAGAAAATTCTGGCCGATTTCCTCAGCATCTTCTCGGAAGATTTCAATTCCTTCTTGGTCTCTACAGTCTTCTTCAGTTATCACCACCTCATGGGCAACATCAACTAAACGTCGAGTTAAGTAACCGGCCGCCGCCGTCCTCAGGGCAGTATCGGCTGTCCCCTTTCTTGCCCCGTGAGTAGCAATGAAATATTCCAGAACATCAAATCCTTCTTTGTAAGAACTTTTTACTGGTAACTCAATGATTTGCCCCATAGGATTAATAACTAAACCCTTCATTCCGGTCATTTGAACTGGTTGAGACCAAGAACCTCTGGCTCCGGCTTCAATAATAGAATAGACCGGACTTCCCTTTAAGGTTTCAGGCACTAATTTTTCAATTTCTGATTTTGCCCTGGTCCAAACCTCAATTATTTTAGCTGTCTCCTCTTCTTTAGAAAGTAATCCTTTTTTAAAATGCCCCTTAATCTGTTCTACCTCTCTTTCGGCCTCTTCCACGATTTTTGGTTTCTCTGGAGGAACAATTAAATCATCCATCCCCCAAGTAATGCCGGATTGGGTGGAATACTCAAACCCTAAGTCTTTAATTTTGTCTGAAGTTTCCTGGGCTTCCTCAATTTTATATCTGCTAATGATTAGAGAGGTTAATTTTTCCAGTTTTTTAGAATTCATCCATTCATTTTGGAAAGGAAAATTTTCTGGTAAGGCCTCGTTAAAAAGAATCCTCCCTACAGAAGTCTCCATAAATTCGTTTTTAAACCTTATTTTTATTTTCGCTCTAGGGTCTATATTGCCTAATTCATAAGCCATGATCGCTTCCTCTGGGGAGCCAAATACTTTGCCTTCGCCTTTGCCACCTTCGGTAATTCCTGTCAGCCAATAACAACCCAAAACAATGTCTTGACCAGGACTGCAGGTTGGTAGACCAGTGGCTGGTTTCAAAAGATTTAAACTAGATAACATTATCTCTCTGGCTTCTTTTTGGGCCTCAGCTGATAGGGGTAAATGGACGGCCATTTGATCCCCATCAAAGTCAGCATTAAAGGCCCGGCAAACTAAAGGATGAATTTGAATTGATTCTCCTTCAATTAAAACTGGCTGGAAGGCTTGAATGCCAAGTCGGTGTAGGGTCGGAGCCCGGTTCAACAAAACCAATTTATCTTTAACTACTTCTTCTAAGTTTTCCCAAACCTCATCAGTTTCTTCATCGATTAACCTGGCAGCCCCCCTAACATTATAGGCCAATTCTTTATCCAAAATTTTTTTAATGACAAATGGTTTAAATAATTCCAGAGCCATTTTTTTGGGCAGCCCACATTGATTCAGTTTTAACTCAGGTCCAACTACAATCACCGACCTCCCAGAATAATCCACTCTTTTCCCTAAAAGATTCTGACGAAATCTACCTTGTTTTCCTTTTAGTATGTCAGCTAAAGATTTCAAAAGACGTCGGCCACCGGTAGTAGCTTGAATCATAGTTCCCTTTCTCATTCCATTATCAATTAAAGCATCAACCGCTTCTTGCAACATTCTTTTTTCATTTCTAACAATGACTTCCGGGGCATTAATTTCCAAAAGATATTTTAATCGATTGTTTCGGTTAATTACTCTTCGATAAAGGTCATTTAAGTCAGAAGAGGCATATCTTCCTCCATCTAACTGAACCATTGGTCGCAAATCAGGAGGTAAAACCGGCAAAACAGTTAAAAACATCCATTCTGGTCGAATCCCTGCCTTCTGCATTCCTTGGGAAATTCTCAATCTTCTTAAAATTTTTTTTCGATTAATTGGAGTTGCTTTTTCTAGTTCCTTTTTTAAATTTGGAATCTCTTTTTTAAAATCAATCTTTTCACAAATTTTTCTTAGAACTTCTGCTCCGGTTCCGGCTTCAAAAACTTCCCCACATTTCAAAGAAAGCTCGTGATATTCAACCTCCGAGAGAATCTTTAAGGGTATAATATTTAAAACTTCCTCCCTGGCTCTGTCTCTAGCCGCCTTCAACTCCTGTAATTTGGGTTTTAGTTTTCGGTTCTGGCTGCCAGTTTGGTCTTTAGGCTTTGGTTTTTGGTTTTTTCCTAATGACTTTTGACCTTTAACTAAACCGGCTGCTCTACCCTTTAACTTTAGACTTTTTAGCTTTTGTTTGTATTCTTTCTCAATCTCTTCTAAGGTCTTTTTCTTTGCCTGCTCCGAAACATTAGTGACAATGTAAGCGGCAAAATAAATTATCCTCTCCAATTGCTGCATCGGGATATCTAAAATCATCCCCATTCTTGAGGGTACCCCCCGTAAAAACCAGATGTGGGAAACTGGACTGGCTAGTTTAATATGGCCCATTCTTTCTCTCCTAACCTGAGCTTTTATCACCTCTACTCCGCATCTATCGCAAGTTATCCCTTTATATTTTATTCCTCGATATTTCCCGCAATAGCATTGGTAATCTCTTTCTGGTCCAAAAGTTTTTTCACAAAAGAGACCATCCTTCTCTGCCCGCTGAGTCCGGTAATTAATGGTTTCAGGTTTGATTACTTCCCCATGCGACCAATTCAAAATCTCCTCAGGCGAGGCCAATTTAATTCGAATTGATTCTAAATCTGCTACCCTCATAGTGTTAATTTACTTCTCTTGTTCCCGGGGTTTCTCCTTTATCTCAACACTTAACCCCAACGATTTCAACTCCGCTACCAATAAATTAAATGAGGCGGGGATATTTGGATTCTTTATTTCTTCTCCTTTTAATATTGCTTCGTAAGTAGCCGCTCTTCCCAGGACATCATCAGATTTTATAGTTAACATTTCTTGTAAAATGTGAGCTGCCCCGTACCCTTCCAATGCCCAGACCTCCATTTCCCCAAATCGTTGGCCTCCAAATTGAGCCTTTCCTCCTAAGGGTTGTTGGGTAATTAAAGAATAAGGGCCAATACTTCTCATATGAATTTTATCTTCAACCATATGGATTAATTTCATCATATAAATATAGCCGACGGTAATTTTTTCTGGAAATAGTAGCCCCGTTCGGCCATCAAACAATCTAACTTTTCCATCCTCAGAAAGGCCAGCCTCTTTTAGTTCTTTTTTAATATCAACTTCAGTCGCTCCAGCTAAAGCCGGAGAAACCGCCTGATAGCCAAGATTTTTGGCCGCCCAGCCTAAATGGGTTTCTAAAATCTGACCCAGATTCATTCTGGAAGCAACACTCAAAGGGTTCAAAACGATATCCACCGGAGTTCCATCTTCCATAAATGGCATTTCCTCGGCTGGTAAAACTTTAGAAATCACTCCTTTATTTCCGTGGCGACCGGATAATTTATCTCCGGCCTGAATCGGTCTGATTTCAGCCACTTCAACCTCAATTCTTTTTATCACTCCTGGTTCCAATTTATGACCCAGTTCCCTCGAAAAAACTTTCACTCCAACCACTCTCCCCCGCTTACCATGTTCCATTAACAAAGAAGTATCTTTAACATCCCTGGCCTTTTCACCAAAAATTGCCCTTAATAATCTCTCTTCAGCAGTTAAATCTACTTCTCCTTTTGGGGAAATTTTTCCAACCAAAATATCGTTTGGCCCGACCTCAGCCCCTATTCTAATCACTCCTTCCTCGTCCAAATCTTTTAATTTTTCTTCTGAGACATTTGGAATATCAGGAGTGGTAACCTCAGCTCCCAACTTTGCTTCTCTCACATCGCAACTAAAACTCTCAATATGAATTGAAGTATAAGTGTCGTCTTTAACCAATTTTTCGGAAATAATAATCGCATCTTCAAAATTTCCTCCCCGCAAGGGCAGAAAAGCAACTAAAATATTTTGACCCAAAGCTAAATAGCCCTGGGAAATTGCTCCCCCATCAGCTAAAATGTCTCCCTCTTTAATTCTTTGCCCTGTTTGAACTCGCGGTTTTTGGTGAAAACAAGTATATTGATTAGTCCTAACAAAAGTCTTCAAATCATAACTTTTAACTTTTGACTTTGAACTTTTAACTTTAATATGGTTAGCATCAACCTCTATCACTTTGCCATCTTCTTCAGCTATTATCTCTTGGCCAGAATCTCTGGCCACCCTTTCCTCTACCCCAGTCATCACTAAGGGAGCCCCTGGTTTTAAGAGGGGAACTGATTGCCGCTGCATATTTGAGCCCATTAAAGCCCGGTTGGCATCATCATTCTGTAAAAAGGGGATTAACGAAGTGGCAATTGAAATAGATTGTTCTGAAGAAACATCTATAAAATCAATTTTATCCTTATCCGATACACCTGGCTCACCCTTAATCCTGGCTTCAACTTTTTGAGGAATAATATTCCCTTTTTCATCAATTGGCACCGCTCCCGAAGCAATATTATACCTTTCCTCTTCATAGGCATTTAAGTAATGTATATCGGATGTCACCTTTCCTTTTTCTACTTTAAAATAGGGAGTCTCCAAAAAACCATAGGGATTGATTCTGGCAAAAGAAGCTAAGTGACCAACTAATCCGATATTGGGCCCTTCGGGAGTTTGAATTGGGCAAATCCGACCATAGTGAGAAGGCTGAACATCCCTGACTTCAAATCCGGCTCTTTCTCTGGTCAGACCACCTGGCCCAGTAGCTGATAACCTTCTTTTATGTTCTAATTCCGCTAAAGGATTTTCATTGTCCATAAATTGGGACATCTGAGAGGAGGCAAAGAATTCTTTAACTACCGCCATAAATGGCCGGGGATTAATAATCTGAACCGGAGTCAGGGTATAAATATCTAAGGTCGACATCCTGTCTTTAATTATTCTTTCCATCCTCATCAATCCCACCCTTAATCTATTTTGTAAAAGCTCAGTTAGGGTCCTCACTCTTCTATTGCCCAAATGGTCAATCTGATCCGGTTTTCCTCCGGGATCATTATTCAGCCGAATTATCTCCCTAATCACCGCAATGACATCTTCTAGCTTCAAAACCCTATCCGCTACCGTAATCTCAGCTTTCTTAGTTAGCTCTGGTAATCGCTGACCCATCCGCCAACGCCCAACCCGCGATAAATCATATCTTTCAAAATTAAAGAATATGTTTTCAACCAGCTCTCGAGCCGTATCGGGTGTCGCCATATCGCCTGGTCTCAATCTTTGGTAAATCTCAACTAAAGCTTCAGCCTGATTATGGGTGGCGTCTTTAGATAAAGTTTCTCCAATATATTTAATTTCTGGGTCAATATCCACGTCTTGAAAAAGTTCTTTTATTGCCAAATCCTTATCAACCCCAAAAGCCCGTAAAAGAGTACTGGCTGCTATCTTTCTTCTTCGGTCAATTTTTACTCCAATAAAGCCTGACGCGTCGATTTCAAATTCTAACCAGGCTCCTCGATTAGGGATAATTTTTGCTCCAAAATAATTTTTACCTCCGATTGTTTGGGCAGTAAAAAAAGCTCCCGGGGAGCGAATTAACTGAGAGATAACCACTCTCTCTACCCCATTAACAATAAAAGTTCCCCTTTCAGTCATCAAGGGGAAATCAGTTAAAAAAACTTCTTGCTCTTTAATCTCTTTGGTTTTTAGATTGACTAACTTGGTTTTAACTCTCAAAGCTGCCTCGTAAGAATCGTTGTTTTGTTTGGCCTCCAAATCAGTTTTATATTTTGGCTCATCTAATTTGTAATCCAAAAACCAGAGCTCAAGCTCTTTCCCAGTGTAATCTCGAATTGGCGAAATTTCTTGAAAAAGCTCTGCCAAATCCCTTTCCCAAAACGAACTCCAGCTTTCTTTTTGTAACCCCAACAGATAAGGCAAAGGAAGAAAAACTTTAGCTTTCCCAAAATTTTTAACTTTAAGAGAGTTCATATTTTCAATATAAAAAACCTAAAAATACCCTAAAGTCTTAATTTTTTAGGGCAGAAGAGTTTATTCAATTTTTAAGAAAAACGGGCGTCAAGTAGGAAACAAAAAACTTATTTAATAAATATAGTAAATTTAATACTACTCCTCTTGTTAGAAAAGTCAAGCAATTTTACTTTTCGTAAATTGTTGCTTTTTTGATAATGATTTTGTAAATATTTTCAATAAAATCTCCGCCGGCATATCCAATAATAAAAGCTAGAGCCGGACTAAATGCATCTGAAAAAGTAAATCCCACTTCCTTAATGGCCCAAACAGATAGAAGCCCGATAATTCCAGAAGCTGCCATCGTTCCTATAAAATATCCCGGCTTAAAGGAAACATTTTTGTAAGAAAATTGGTGTTTGATAAAGCCAACTAATCCTCTTATGAAACCGCCTCCGAAGGCGGCGATAAAAATATAAGTAAACATACCTTAAAAAAATATTAACAGGTTTTTAATTGACTGCCAAATGGATTGAAACCAGTTAGATAAAACTCTCTCTACTATAAAATATTCCAGCAATTAATACAACAAAAACCAGCGCTACCACAAACCCAAAACGCAGCACTGGTAATTTTTCAATCGGAAGATTCTCCGGTGGAGCAAAAATTTGGTAAGGCTCGAAGTTGTTATTATTGTTCTTTTTAATTTTTTCTAAATATTCTTCTAGCCATTCTTTTTTAGTCACCCAGTTTCGGCCAAATTTTACTGCCTTTAATTTTCCTCGGCGGGCTCGCAAACTTAAATACTCCTGGGAGTAATTACAGTATTTGGCTGCCTCTTGCAAAGAGATGTATTCACTATTCATATTACTTTATTTTCTGATATCCGATAGGTCCAATCAAGTTAAAAACTGTGGATAATCGACATGTTGATTTAATGGGTTTTTATGCTCTCTAAAATTCCTAATCCGATAAAAGTCGCAATCAAACTTGAACCTCCATAACTAATTAAAGGTAAAGAGATTCCGATTACAGGTACCATTCCGAGATTCATACCGATATGGATGAAAATTTGAGAAATTAAAAGGACACTGAAACCGGCAGCAAAAAGCCGGGGGAAATTAGTTTGGCTGGAGATAGCAATTTTTATAACTCGCCAGATTAAAATTGAAAAAAGGAAAAGCAAAACCGATATCCCAATCAATCCCGTTTCTTCAGCCGTAGCCGCAAAAATAAAATCAGTCTGGGGTTCTGGTAAAAATCCGTATTGAGTTTGGGAACCTTGGCCAATTCCCTGGCCGAATATGCCTCCCGAACCGATAGCTATTTTGGCCTGATTCTGGCTCCAACTTACTCCTAAAGGGTCAATCCCGGGGGTGAGAAAACTTAAAACTCTTTCTTTCTGATAATCCTTTAATAAAAATGACCAGCTTAAAATTAAAATTAAAAGACCACAAAGAGCTAAAATTAAAAAATGGCGAAGTTTTATCCCAGAAATAATTAATATCCCTACCCACAAAGCAATCAGGATTAACACCTGGCCTAAATCTGGTTGAAGAAAAATTAAAATAACTGGCAATAAAATATAAGCTCCAGAAAGTAAAATATGCCTGACCCGATACATTTCAATATGACGCATTGAAAAATATTTTGCCAATAAAATAATTAAAATAATTTTGGTAAATTCTATCGGGTCAAGAGAGACCGGTCCTAATTTATACCAACCTTTAATCCCCCTGATTTCGGGAGCGAAAAAAAATAAGCCGGCTAGGCCAAACAAACAAAGGAGATAAAAAATTAAAATTAAATAGGGATTTTCTCTTAATTCTCGCCAATCGAAAAAACTGAGAGTGAGCATCAAAAAGAAACCCCCTCCAAAAAAAATAATCTGCTTTTTAAAATTTAAAAAATCCCCCTTGCCAATGGAAGAGCTGTAGATTGATAATAACCCAATCCCCACCAATAAAATAGCCGTAATAATTAAAATCCAATCCAGTTTTTTGAAATGGCGAATCATTTTATCATTTCTAAAAATTCCTTCTCCCCTATTGTTTTTACTCCCAATTCTTTGGCTTTTTCTAATTTAGAGCTGGGTTCTTTGCCTACCACTAGATAGTCAGTTTGCTTTGAGATAGAACCGGTAGGATGACCACCCTGGAGGCGAATTTTCTTTTCGGCTTCAGTTCTACTCATTAGCTCTAAAGTTCCAGTAGTTACAAAGGTGAGTCCGTGTAGCTTTTTACCGGCTGTTTCTGGAGGCAAAATTGTCACTCCGGCCTTTATGAAATCATTAATTAGTTTTTGATTTCTTTTTTGCTGAAACCAATTATATATGCTTTCAGAAACTTTGCCTCCGATATCAGGGATTTTTTCTAGGTCTTGGCGAGAAGCTTTTTTTAATTTATCAATGGAACCTGAATAATTTGCTAAATCAATTGCCGTTTCTTCTCCCACATGGCGAATTCCTAAACTATAAATAAAACGGGCTAAAGTTATTTTTTTACTCTTTTGAATAGCTTGGACTAAATTTTGAGCTGCTTTTTCGGCAAATCTTTCCAAAGGCAATAAATCTCCTTCTTCTAGTTCAAAAATGTCAGGAGCCCGAGAAATTAAATTTTCATCCATTAATTGGTCAATAATTTTTGGTCCTAATCCTTCAACATCAAAGGCCTTTTTAGAAGTAAGGTGATACAAAAATTCTCTTCTACGAGCCTGGCAATCAGGGTTTTTGCATCGCCAAACCACTTCCTTAGCCTTCCTCACTAATTTTCTCCCACAAACCGGACAAGTTGTTGACATTTGAAATTTCTTTTCTTTGCCGGTTCTTAATTTTGGCAAAACCTTTATCACCTCGGGAATAACATCCCCGGCCCGGCCAACAATGACGGTATCTCCAATTTTTACTCCCAATCTTTTTATTTCCTCAGTGTTATGCAAAGTGGCTCGGGAAACAGTCACTCCTCCCACCTGGACTGGTTTTAAATAGGCTACCGGAGTAATTGCTCCGGTTCTACCCACTTGAAGTTTGATGTCTTCGATAATGGTGGTAGCCTGCTCGGGAGAGAATTTAAAAGCCCTCATCCCCCGGGGAGATTTTCCGACCACTCCCAGCTTATCAAACAAATCATTGTCATTTACTATTACTACTACTCCGTCAATCAGATGGGGCAAGGTAGCTCTTTCTTTGGCAATTTTCCGCCAGAGTTCAACTGCTTTTTCTAAATTCTTGCAAATTTTGGCATAAGAGTCAGTTTTAAATCCAAGGGCTTTTAAAATTTGATGCTCTTCAGAATGGGTTTTTTGACCAAGGTTAATTACTAAATCATAGGCTAAAAATTCCAGCGGTCGGGAAGCCGCTAATTTTGGGTCAAGCTGTCTAATGGAACCGGCGGCTAAATTCCGTGGATTAGCATAAAGTGGTTCTCCTTTCTTTTTTCTTTCCTGATTGACTTTCTCAAAGGCTTCTTTTCGCATATAAACCTCCCCCCGAATTTCAATTCTTTCTAGTGCCGAGGTTAAACCTCGCCACTCGCGCAATTTGAGGGGGATACTTTCAATGGTTTTTAAATTTTGAGTAACATCTTCCCCTACTTTGCCATCCCCCCTGGTGGCACCATATTTTAAAATGCCATCTTCATAAATTAAGGCAACAGCAAAGCCATCGATTTTTAATTCAGCAAAATATTCAAAAGGGTGGCGGCTGGGTTGGAGTCTTTTTAAATAATCTTCCCAATCTAAAAGTTCTTTTTCTGAAAAAACATCTTCGATCGAAAGCATAGGAACTTCATGTTTTACTTTGACAAATCCTTCTAAGGGCTTTCCAGCCACTCTCTGGGTTGGGGAATCAGGGGTGATAAATTCTGGGAACTTTTGCTCTAATTGATAAAGCTCGTGCTTTAAGGAGTCTAAAGCGGCATCAGAAATTTCCTGCCTATTTAAAACATGATACAAGTATCTGTGGTGCGAAATAACCTTTTTCAGTTTTTCTATTCTCTGCTTTGCTTCTTGCCTAGTCATATTAATACTTGATTTCGATTGCTCTTTTTACTTTTTTATAGCTGCCCAGTGATTTTAGACAGTAATTTACGGCATCACAATAATCAGAATCATCAGGGTCATTAGAGCCAATATTCTCAATTCCTAAAGGGCAAATAGGTCTTTCTTCTTCAGGATTATCAGGGTTTCCAAAAGAACATTTCTCAAATTCAAAATGACAACATTTTGCCCAGGTATGGTAATGAGCACTATCCAGATAACCAGAATGCTCAGGGGTTGGGGAGGGAGATTGGTAAAGATCATAAACGGCTTCTTCAATTCCATTATCGGCAGTATAAAAAGCAATTACGGAATAACCAATCTCGCCCATCATCCTCATTTCTTGGATTAAAAGAGCACTGATTCCCAAACTAACCGCTAAAATCAGACCAGTAATTAAAACCATAAATAATAAAGAAATACCCTCTGATTTTTGGTTTTTGGACTCCAACCCTCCCGCCGCCCTGCCGCTCTGGCGAGCTCCTTTTGGATTTTGGATTTTGTTAGTAGAAGACATCGAGGTTTCTTTGAGAAATAGTAGTTTGAATTTTTATTAGGGGTCGGAGCTCGGCTCTTTGACCCCTTCCTCCCTTTATTTCTAAAAAGAGGGTTACTCGGGGTTGGTCATTATCGGCTTGGCTTTGACCAGAAAGTCTAAATTTTAGGTCAATTATTTCTAAATCCTCGGCAGTTAAATAATTTTCAATTCCGTCTTTAGATTCTTTTAATCTTGTCCCTTCCAAAAAAAACTCCTGACATTCTTCTTTATAATTTATAAACTTTAAACCAGTTTCTGATCGAGTGATTTCATAGTTTAAACCATTTTGAGAAAGACAAGCAGGAGCGGACAGTTCTTTCTTTGCCATTCTTAGAGCCCGACTAATGTATTCTAATGTATAAGAAGTGTTATCTAAAAGTTTTTGAGAAGCTAGAGCTTTTTGTTGTCCTTTAAGGGAACCAACCAAAAAACCAGCGGGGGCAGCAATTACTATGGTAAAAATGCTAACCGCCACCAAAACCTCAATCAATGTGTAAGCCTTGTTCATATTATTTTGTCCAGTTGTATAAATATTCTTGGGCAATAATTGAGTGCATTTTCCCTTTTTCTTTCCAGAGAACTTCAACCGAAACTTTCAGTTTGTCTATCTCTCCGTCTGGGGGATCATCTAAGTCTATTTTATCGGAAATAATTATTTTTCTCTTAAAAATTGTAGGGTCACCAAAAGAATAACTATAAAAGTTATTTTCATCAATATTCAAAAAACGAAGATTGTCATACTGGTAAGGAAAGGGGCAGGAAGTAAAAGAGGGATAATCTGGGGGAGCACCAGTTTGATAATCTCCTTCCCAACAATCCCCTTCTTCTAAACTTTGGTCCCAGGGCTGAATTTTGAGCCAATTGGTATCTCGAATATTTTTAACTACCTCGATCCCCTCCTGGACTAGATAAGAAGCGATTAATTTTGATTGAACCACCGAAACTAAAGCAATGGTTTGGGAAATTAAAATAAAAGAACCACTCACCGCTAGGGTTAAAACAGTAATGGCTAAAATTACTTCGAGCAAGGTGAAACTTCTCATATTAGTGGGTGTCGATTAGACCAGCTTTATTGACAGTGATAATTCTGGTTATGGTGGGGTCATCTTTTAGACAAAGAGTTATTGCAGCTACCGTCTCATCTCCTCCAGAAATAGTTACAGTAGGATCAGGAGGAATAAAAGTAATAGCTAAAGGAGAAGAGGGAGAAAGAGTTTTTATTTCAATTCCCTCTTCTAAGGTAATCGCTTCAATGGTTTCATCTCGAGAATTACCAGGACCAGAAGTAGTCTCAGCACAGGTAAAAGACCCCCAATCATCGTAATCACCCTCTTGGTCGCAGTCGGCAAATAAAATAATATGATATCCTTTAGGAGCGGCGGGGTCAATTTCAAAATAAATTCCATATCCCCCTTGAGGAAAAACTTCTTCTCCAAATTCGGGCAGCGTTTTCCGGGAAGATATTGCCATTTCCTCAGCTTGTCTCAAATCTTGGGCTAATCGGTGAGTTGAACGCAAAAGAGCAAATTGTTTTTCTCCCCCCCGATAGTTAGCTAAAACAATAGCCGCCAGCAAACCAATAATTAGAGCCACTACTGTCAGCTCTAAAAGAGTAAAGCCTTTTTGATGATTAGACATTGAAAAAATTTAAGTACCAATGAATAATATTTTGGCCCCAAAACATTGCTCCAAAGGTGCCTACCACTAAAAATGGTCCAAATGGCACTTCGCTTTTTAGAGTTTTTTTACTGGTCGCGATCAGACCTACTCCTATTATAGCACCGAGAAAAAAGGCCGAAAATAAAGCGACTAATATATTTGGAAAACCAAGGAATAAACCGATAAAAAAAACAAGTTTTATATCTCCTGCTCCCATCCATTTACCATGGGATACCAAAACTATTGTAAGAAAAAAGAGTGAGGCAAGGAGAGCAGAAAGGAGAGGATTTGTCAACAATTTAAAATCCGAAATTCTAAATAACTGATATAAAAAAGTTATGGCAATGGCCGGGTAGATTATTTTATCTGGAATGAGGTAGTGTTTTAGGTCATAAACGAAAATTATAATTAGAAAGCAAGCGATAATAAAAATGAAAGATGAAAAATGAAAAATGAAAAATGAGAGAAATAAAATTGCTGTGGTTAATTCTACTAAGGGGTATTGCCAGGAAATTGGTTTTTTACAATAACGGCATTTTCCTCTTAAAATCAGGAAGCTTAATAACGGAATTAAATCTTGCCAGCCTAATTTGTGTTTACAATAAGGACAAAAAGAGCGCTTAAATAGAAAACTTTCGCCACTTTGAAGACGATAGATTATCGAATTTAAAAAAGAACCAATCACTAAACCAAAAATAAAAATTAAAATTTCCATTCTTTAATTCTAACTCATCAAAACTCCAAGTTCAATCTCAATCTAAATTAAATAAAAACCCCATTAGATATAAAAAATTATCTAACGGGGTAGTTAAACATCCCTTTTCCTACCTATCCCTATTCGCTAGCGCAATCGTAATTAGTACCATCACAACTAATATTAGTAGAACCAACCGAACCAGTACTATCTAGACACCAGCTGTCTTCACCAGGAAGAGTAGTTTGAAAACAATATTCAGTTGCAGAAATATTCTCTAGCCAAGTACAAGCACCACCAGCACAGTTGGCATCAGCAGCAGTCATAGCATTGATATATTCGGTAGTTGTCGCATATCCGACAACGGGATCCTCAGTGTAGGCCATTTCCAGAGCTAACCTCATTGAATCCATATTAGCTTTGATGGCAGCATCTCTGGCTTTGGTTCTAGCTCCACCCAGAGAAACTAAAACAATACTGGCTAAAATTCCAATAATAGCTATCACCACTAACAACTCAATCAAGGTAAAACCTTTATGTTTCTTTGTAAATATTTGTAACATTGTTAATTGTGAATTGTTAATTGAAGTTCGACCTTTGATTTTTTAAAAGATATTCTGATTTTACTTATTTACCAACAACTAACAGTTGAGGAAAGGGTCGTTGGAGGTTTGGTAGTAAGATCAAATTTTGTTCCCTTTTCGCTAGCCGCTATCCAAATATCTTCAGTTTGTAGTTTTACATAAAGACAATATTTAGCTGGAATGGTATCGTTCTTTGACCATTTATACATCTGGTCACCAGAATCCGAAGGGTCTTTTGGTACCGGGCATAAATAATAGGGGTTTTTATCTTTGTCAATATTTTCAATTGCATTTGCCTTGTCAGCAGTGTCATTGGTCGGATACTGATTAACTCCTGCCCCACAATTAGAATCATCATAGCATAAATCCATTGCTTTCATAATCTGTTTAATATCAGTTTGGCGTTTAGCATCTTTGGCTTCTTTCCTTGGTGAACTGAAAGAAACTACAATAACTGAAATCAAAAGACCAATAACAGCCAAGGCTACCAAAAACTCAATTAAAGTGAGTCCCCGCTTTTTAGTAAAAAATCCTAGCATACTGCTATAGTATAACACACTTCAGTTAAGAGAAAACTGTGGAAAACTTAAAAAGCAATCATCTGATAGAGGGGGGCCAAAATTGAGAGCATTAATCCAGCCACAATCACTCCTAAAATAACAATTAAGGCCGGTTCCAAAACACTTAAAAGATTATCAATAGTCCGGTCTATTTCTTTTTTGTAAAAATTTACAATGTTCATCAAAGTGCTATCTAAGGTACCAGTTTTTTCTCCCACTAAGGTCATTTGAACAAAGACCGGAGGAAAAACTTCTGGAGCCCGAGCAAGAACTGAGGAAATTGGCTCCCCTTTTCTGACTTTATCTCTGGCTTCAAAAATAACTTCTTTATAGGAGGCGTTACCGACAATTTCTCCCACCGTTTGGAGGGCTAAAGCAATGGGCAGACCTCCCGAAATTAAAGTGGAAAGGTTTTCAGCAAAACGAGTAAGATTAATCATTTTTAAGAAGGGGCCTATAATTGGCAATTTGAGAAAAATTTTATCAAAAAATTTTTTCCCTTTTTCGGTCCGATAATATCTAAATCCGGCCGATATTAAGATAACTACTCCTAAAATTAAAACCCAGCCCCACTCCCTTAAAAAAGCAGACAAGCCAATGACTACTTTAGTAACGGTGGGGAGCTCCTGGCCGGTTTCTACTAAAACTTCACTTAAATTAGGAATAACAAAAAAAATCATCAGGGCAAGAACCAAGAAAACAACAAAAATAATAAAAGAAGGATACATTAAAGCTCCCCTCATTTTGGCAGTGAGATGATATTCTCTTTCTAAATGCTCAGCTAGGTATTCTAAAGATTCAGAAAGGGTACCTGAAACTTCCCCAGCCTTAACCATCGCAATATAGAAAGAGGAGAAAATTTTAGGATGGCGGGATAGGGCTCCGGAAAAAGAGGTTCCCCCTTCTACCTCTTCAGACAATTCTAAAATCTTTTCTTTGAATTCTGGGTTTCGGGTTTGGGTAGAGAGCACCCTTAGAGCCTCTACCAGAGGAACCTTAGATTTAAACATTATTGATAGCTGCCGGGAAAACAAAACAATATCACCTTGGGAAATTCTCTCAAAAATTTTTATTTTCTTAACATAAAGAGGGGGGGCGGCTACTTCTTCCAAGATGGTGACATATAGTCCGTGTTTTCGTAAAAGGATGGCTGCCGCTTCTCGGGAAGAAGCCTCAATAATGCCTGTCTGGATTACTCCTTTTTTAGTTCGGGCCTGGTAATTATATTTCATTAGCGGACGAGCATTTTTAATTCAGCTGGATTCAAAGAGTAATTTAAAGCATTTTCTAGAGAAATTTCTTTCATTTTAACTAAATTAGCCAGAGATCTATTTAAAGAAATCATGCCTATCTCAACTGAAGTTTCAATAACTAAGGGTAATTCATGAATTTTATTTTCCCGAATTAAATTAGCGGTGGCCGGGGTAGAAATCATTACTTCAACAGCAGGAATTAAACCTCCCTTGATCCGGGGGATCAACCTCTGGGAAACTATTCCTAAAAGAGAACCTGATAGTTGGGCTCTGATTTGATTTTGCTGAGCCGGAGGGAAACTATCAACAATCCGATGGATAGATTGGGCAGCGGAGTTAGTATGCAAAGTAGCAAAAACCAGATGGCCAGTTTCAGCAGCGGTGATGGCGGTAGCAATGGTCTCGGGGTCTCTCATTTCTCCAACCATAATCACATCTGGATCCTGACGAAAGGTTGACCTTAGAGCTCGGGCAAAACTTAAAGTATCTTGATGAATCTCTCTTTGATCAATAATCGCTCGGTCATCTTCAAAAACATACTCAATAGGGTCTTCAATGGTAATGATATGGTCAGTTCGGGTATGGTTTATTTCATCGATTAAAGCAGCCAAAGTAGTACTCTTTCCGTGAGAAGAAGGACCAGCAATTAAGACAAGTCCCTGAGCAGCCTGAGTAAATTGGCGTAAAATTGGGGGGAGATTTAATTCCTCAATAGTTCTAATTTTAGCCGGGATCAATCGTAAGGAACAAGAAACCTCCTCTCTTTGGAAAAAAACATTAACTCTAAAGCGGGCTCGCTCTTCAAAACTGTAAGAAAAATCAACTTCTTTTTTTCTAAGGAATTTTTGGAAAAGGTCTTCACCTAATAGCGCCTCAGCTAGACCTCGAGTATCTTTTGAAGATAATTTTTTCTTTTTCAAGAGAGGAACCAATCTACCAGCTATCCTTAGCACTGGAGGGTGGCCAACTGAAATATGCAAGTCAGAAGCTTGCTCTTTAACAGTTAAAGATAAAAATTCTTCAAGTTGTTTTTTGTAATTATTCATGTTAGCATTTCTTTAATTTCCTTAAGCCTTCCTCCCCATCGCTGGCTACTCCAGCGCTAAAACCTGTCTCTTTGAATTTAGTGGTATAAATATCAATTAAAAACGGGTCATCCTCAACTAATAAAATTTTCTTCATATAAATGTTTCTTGAAACATTTGAAAAAGATTTTTAAAAAATCTTTGCCTATTTTTCTTCAGCCACTCTTAGAACTTCCTCTATCGTAGTCATTCCGTTGAGAACCTTCATGATGCCGTCTTGTTTCATAGTAATCATTCCCTGCCTTTTGGCCTCTTTAACAATTTCTCTCTCTGAAGGTTCTTTTAAAATTATATCAGAAAGTTGATCAGTCATCGATAAAATTTCATATAAACCAATCCGGCCAACGAAACCTTTATCATCACATTTTCGACAGCCGGTAGCTTCAAAAATAGAGAGGGGCTCTGGTATTTTAAAATTCGTTTTAGTTTGGGGAGGGAGATTGTCAATTTCTTTTAAGATTGAATCTTTAATTTCTTTTTTTGGCTTTATCTTTTTTTTGCAGTTGTCACATAATCTTCTAACCAATCTCTGGGCAATAGCAATACTTAAAGTGGGGGGTATTAAATAGGGCTGAATTCCTAAATCAACCAGTCTGGGAATTACTCCTATGGCATTGGGAGTATGGAGGGTAGATAAAACAATATGGCCAGTTAAAGCAGCATGGGTAGCTAAAGAAGCGGTTTCTGAATCTCGAATCTCTCCAACCATAATAATATCTGGATCCTGTCTAACTATGTGACGAAGGCCAATAGCAAAATTATAGCCAATTTCTGGTCTAACCTGAGATTGATTAATTCCTTCAATAAAATATTCTACTGGGTCCTCCAGGGTAACAATATTTACTCCTTCCTTGTTCAAAACTTGTAAAATGCCGTACAAAGTGGTAGTTTTTCCGCAGCCAGTAGGGCCAGAAGCCAAAATTAAACCATAAGGTCTTTCAATTGCCCGCTTAACTACTACCAGATTTCTTTTTTCCAGCCCTAGCTCTCCAAAAGTCTTCAAACCAATGGTTGGATCAAGAACCCTAATGGCCACTTTTTCTCCCAGAGTAGTGGGAAAAGTAGAAACTCGAAAATCAATGCTTTTTCCGTTAATTTTAGTCGAGAATCGGCCATCCTGGGGAATCCTGGTCTCGTCAATTTTCAAATTAGAAAGAATTTTAATTCTGGCCACCACGGGTGGATGGGTTCGGAGCGGCAAAAAAATTGAAGAATGTAAAATTCCTAATAATCTGAACCTGATTCTCAATTTTTCTCGAGCGGGCTCAATATGGATATCAGAAGCTTTTCCTTCCACGGCGTGTTTCAAAATGACGGCGACAATTTTAGTAATCGGAGCTTCCTCAGCCAGCCTTTCAAATTCAGCGGCTGTTCTTGGTCTAACTTCAACTTTCTTTTCCTTGAGTTCTACCTCTAATTCCTCTAAAGCCCTTCCCACTTCTCTCCTTAAAGTCCGGTACTGTTTTAAAAGATTGTTAAAGGTGGTAGGGGTAATTAGAAAAACTTGATAAGTAAAGAGACCCTGACGGGCCAAAAACTTCAAAGCTTCTTGAGCTTTTAAATCTTCGGGATAAACCATTCCTGCCTCCAGAGTTTTGTCTTTTCTTATCAGGGGGATCATTTTATAATGCTTGGCGGTTTCTTCCGGAATCATCTCCAAAGTTTCCAGGGGAACTTTACTGGCGGCTATTTCTTTTAATGGTATTTTTAAATTTTTACTTTTTAAACTAAATAAAAATTTTTCATCAACAATCCGCCTTTCTAAAATTATCTCTTCTTCTCGCTTCCCAGTTTCCCTAATTTCAAATTCTAAAGTAGTGGCTTTTCCTTTATCTAATATTCCTTTTTTTACCAGTTGGTTAATTAATGACATATTTAGTATGGCGCGAAGGGATTTTCTCGACCGACTTCTACTTCTTCCCCAATGGGAGCAATTTCTTCAAAGGGCTGGAGTCCTTTGAGAATGGGGCTTTCTAGAATTTCAAAATCTATTTCTACTCTTTTGCTGGGTTTGACAACTTCTCCTGGCAAAATTGGTTTCTCTTTAACAAAAAAACCTTGCCAGATAACTAAGACAATAATTAAAAGAATTATTCCTAAAATCAGAATGAAACGTTTTTGAATTTTTCTTTTTTCGAGAAATGTTATTGCCACGGAATTATTAAATTAATATGAATAAATTTTGATTCTTAGATTGAAGTCGACTGGGCCCGCCTCTTCCGAAGTGGAAAAAGAAATACTTTCTAACTCAATCATCCTGGCTGTCTTTTCTAAAGTAGAAAGGAAATTTTTAAAGGAAGAATAAGAACCAACAACTACTAGATTAATTCCCGTCTCTCGAATTTCTGGACTCCAGCCTTCCTCGACCAATTCTTCTTTGAGAGGACTGGGTAAAGTGGGAGCTATTTTCTTTAAAACTAAACCGTTTTGAGAAGCGGCGGTTTGGAGAAAATTAAATAGGGCAGGTAATCTAGGCTCGGCTGCTAAAGCAGAATTGATTTTGGAAAGACTTTCTTCATATTCTTTTAGTTTTTCTGAAATCTCACTAAGGTTTGAAAAATATTCTTTTTCAGATTGGAGTGTAGCTTCTTTTTCTTTAACCTCTAATTGAAGTAAATTCAGGTTTTGATATTTAGGAAAAACCACTGCTATTCCTAGAGCTACTAGCAAAATAAGACCAATAATAATAGCAAGAGGGCGAGGCATAGGTTACTTAAAAAACTTAGGGTCAAAGGAAAGAGTTAAAGTAAATTCAATTTCTCCTTTTTCCCCTAAGGAAATTTTGGCGAGACTGGCATTTTTAACTAAAGCTTCCTTTTTTAAAATTTGGAGTTGTTGACCCAAAACTGGAAAAGTTTCCGCCCTGCCAGAAACTACCGCTAGGGCTTCCCCAGGATTTAAATTAATTTTGGAAAACCAAATTCGGGGATGGGAAGTTTTTTCAAGAAAACTAAAAAATTTTGAAGCGATAAGATGATGGTCAAATATTAAGGCAAAATCATTAATTTTTTTCTGATAACTTAAAATTTCTAATTCTAAAGCAATTTTTTGAGGAGTTTTTTCTTTACGAATTTCTTCCTCTAAATTGTAAAGGGCAGTCAAAGATTTTTTTTGAAAGTGGCCCAAAATAAAGTAGCTCAAAACTGCTGTTAAGAGCAAGGCAATTAAAATATAAAATAGAATTTTTAGCCAGAGGGGCAGGAGAACTGCCTTTCTGGGAATAATTTCGATAGCCATTGGTATTACTATTTTATGTATAGGTTGTTATTCTAAGCCGCGGAGAGCTATGCCCACGGCTATGGCATAAGAACTTCCCATTTCTTTTAAAGTTTTCTCTAAAATTGGGGGATAAAAAACATTAGAAAATGGATTAGCAATCTCTATTTCCTTTTTAAAATGGTTTTGAAAATATTCTTTCAAACCAGGGAGGAGAGCAGAAGCTCCAGCTAATATAATTTTTTGAATTTCTTTTCCTTCGGTTTGATAAAAATTCTGAGAAATTTTCTCAATTTCTTTCAAAATCACATCAACCAAGGGAAGTAGTATCTGTCTCACTTCAGGGGCGGGGCTGGGCGACGGGTGGATATCGTCTGAAGGGGAAGTAGAGATAATCCCGTACTTTTCTTTAAGATTTTCCGCTGTTTTATAATCCACCCCTAACCCTTTAGATATCACTTCAGTCAATTCATTTCCCGACATATCAAAGCTATAGGACATCTTTAAATGGCCTTTCTCAGCAATACTACAGGTTGTGCTTTGAGCTCCAATATCCACCAGCAAAACGGCCTTTTTTTCCTCACCAATTAAAGAACGCAGGAGCCCAAATACCTCGGCTTCCAGAGATAGAAGTTTAAGTTGGGCAATCTCAGCAATTTCTCGATATTGATTGATAACTTCGTTAGGAACAGTCACCAAAAGAATTTTTAATTTTGTTTTTTGATTAGAAACCCTGCCTTCGATTACTTGCCAATCTAAGGTTACTTCTGCCAAGGGTAAGGGAACAAGGTGACTAGCTTCATATCTCACTGCCTGAGGTAATTCTGCTTTAGTCATTGGAGGTAACTCAAAACTAGTAAAGAAACTAGAAAAATCAGGAATAGAAAAGACCGTTTGGCGGGTTTTAATTTTAGCTTCCTCCATTACTGCTTTTATCGCTCGGGAAACGTCCTGACTGGAAAGCAAAAGAGTGCTTTTGTCAAAAGTCCGAAATGGCTTTTGATAAAGGACGGAGGCGGCTATTTCACCGTAGTTCTCTAATTTTCTTCTCTCTCCCCGGCGGGATAACTCCACTATTTTAATGGAAGATGTTCCAATATCTATTCCTAAAGATTTTTTAGGAATTATTTCCAAAGGTGTCCAGAGCATACTTTTTTACATTATACCATTATATAATCAAAATGATATGTGGGCAAAAGTCAAAAACTTTATTCTTGACCTTCTTTATCCTCAATTTTGTTTTAACTGTGGTCGAGAAGGAAACTATCTTTGTGAAGACTGCCAGAGCATTCTTGGAGTTCTAAACACTCATCAAAAACATCAAACTCATCCGCCAGCTGGCAGACTTAAAGACTTGTATTTTGCTCTTCCCTATCAAGAAACATTAATTAAAAATCTAATCCAAAAATTTAAATATCAACCCTTTGTCAAAGGACTAGCCATCTCCCTGACTTCCTTAATCATAACCCATTTTCAGTTACTCGACAACAAACCTAATTTCTCTGGTTTCACTTTAATCCCCGTACCTCTTGAAAAAAAGAAATTAAAATGGCGAGGATTTAATCAGGCCGAGGAAATTGGAAAAGAACTAGCTAAATTTTTAAAAATTCCTCTGATAAAAGATGCTCTAGTAAAAATAAAAGAAACCTTACCTCAAATTGAGCTTCCTGAGGAGGAAAGAAAAGAAAATATTAAAGATGCTTTTTCAATAAAAAATGGGAATCAAATTTTAGGTAAAAAAATCCTGTTAGTCGATGATATTTACACTACTGGCTCAACTCTGGAGGAATGCGCCAAAGTTTTAAAGAAAGCTGGCGCCAAAGAAATCATCGGAATTGTCATCGCTCGAGGATAAACCCCGCCAGAACATGTTCTGGCGGGGTAGTTCGCGGAGGGGGTGAGATTCGAACTCACGAGGGACATTTCTGCCCTACCGCATTTCAAGTGCGGCCGATTCATCCACTCTCGCACCCCTCCATAAAAATAAAAATGGCGGAGGAGGTGGGACTCGAACCCACAAGACTGCTTTTACACAGTCGATCGGTTAGCAACCGATTTCCTTACCAATTCGGAGCACTCCTCCAAATATTCAAATATTTATTTTTTTAAAATTTTTCTTGCCAATCCATCGTAAATTCCCACCATCTCTAATAATATCGACAAATCATAGTAACGAATAGTACAGGTCCCTTTATAATTATATCTTTTCATTCTTCCTGTGGGCGGGGTAATAGTAGGTTTATAAAAATGAGTTTTAGGGATTTTAAGAAGTTTGCTCCAAAAAGTCGTCATTTTCTCTTTATCATGAGTTGTATGTAATTGCAAGTGGGCTCTTATTTTATTCTCTTTTGGTTTAAAACCCTTACGAAAAACTTCTAGGAAAGTTTTAACTAATAATGCATCACTATTTGAGAATCCAACAAAGTTCGACGAAGGATATCTAGCCCCTTCACACCAGTAGAGCGTACTTGCAAGAATTTTTGCCATCTTTAGAGTTAAACTAAAGTTATTTACCGAACTAATGCCTTTCTTTTTAATTTTGACTCTCCATCGTTGATATAAAAGATGAGTAGGATTATTTGAGGAAATATCAATACACCATCGTAAAATCGTATTGTCTCCAACCCCCAATTGTTTCCCAATCTTTTTTGCTGATAGTCCTTTTTTCTTTAATTTACGCGCCTTTTCAACTATGTTTCTAGGATAAAATTTCATAATTATCTCAGCGGTTTATAAACCATTGCCTCTTTATATATTTTAACTCTGCTAGTGTACCGTGTCAACTTGATTTTGGCTTAATTCTGTGATAATTTTAAAAAGTAATGCGCCCATAGCTCAATGGATCGAGCATCTGGTTGCGGACCAGAAGGTTGTAGGTTCGAGTCCTACTGGGCGCACATGAATCTTTCTACTTCTGTTGAAAAACTTCCTCATGTTGGACCTGCTTATCAAAAAAGGCTAAAAAAATTGGGGATTAAAACTGTTCGGGATATTCTTTTTCATTTTCCTCATCGCTATGAGGATTTTTCAAATATGGTGCCGATCGCCAAGGCTAAGCTCGGTCAGCCTCTTTCTATTCAAGGGAAGATTTTAGAAATCAAAAATATACGAACTTTTAGAAAAAGAATGACCTTAACCCAGGCAATTGTTGGCGATAAATCAGGAGCAATAAAAGTTATTTGGTTTAACCAACCATATCTGATAAACACTTTAAAAAAAGGAGATTCTCTTTTTTTAGCCGGTAAAATAACTTCAAAGGCTAGCAGCAGGTATTTATCAAGTCCGGCTTATGAAAAAATACCAGATAATGTTGAGAGCCTGGATTTAACCCATACTGGTAGACTGATTCCGGTTTACCCTGAAACTGAAGGATTATCATCAAGATGGTTAAGGTTTATTGTCAAACCGCTACTGACTAAATTAAAAAAGGGGATTCCTGATTCCTTGCCAGAAAAACTAAGAGAAAAGCGTAAGCTCTTACCTTTAGAAAAAGCAATTTGGCAAATTCATTTTCCTGATTCTCTAAAATCAGCCGGGGAAGCAAAAGAAAGATTTGTCTTTGAAGAACTCCTCAACCTTTCGCTGGTAGTCTTAAGGGAAAGAATGAAATTGGCCAAAGAGAAAGCGATAGCTATTCCTCTAAACCTTAGCCTGACTAAAAAATTTACCAATAGCTTGGCTTTTAAACTGACTGACGATCAGAAAAAAGCTACTTGGCAAATCTTAAAAGATTTAGAGAAACCAAGACCAATGAACAGGTTATTGGAAGGAGATGTTGGCTCTGGGAAAACAGTAGTGGCAACTATAGCTGCCTTAAACGTGGCTAAAGCCGGCTTCCAGGTTGCCTTCATGGCGCCAACTGAAATTTTAACTAAACAGCATTTCAAAACAGTAGGCAAACTTTTAAAGAAATTCAATCTAAGCATTGGTCTAATAACCAGTAAAGAAAGTCAATTAAAGAATAAAAAAATTCCTAGAAAACAGCTTCTGGAAAATATAAAAAAGGGCGAGGTTAATATTCTAATTGGCACCCATGCTTTAGTTCAGGAAAAAGTAAAATTTGGCAAATTAGCCTTGGTGATAATCGACGAACAGCATCGTTTCGGGGTAGAGCAAAGGGCTCACCTCTGCCAACAAAAAAACCTTATCCCCCATCTTCTTTCAATGACCGCCACTCCTATTCCGAGAACCCTATCTTTAACTATTTATGGTGACTTAGACTTATCTTTAATCAAAGAGTTACCTAAAGGCAGGAGAAAGATAATTACAAAAGTTATCCCCCCAGAAAATAGAAATAAAGCTTATAGCTTTATCAGAGAGCAAGTTAAAAAAGGAGGTCAGGTTTTTGTTGTTTGTCCAAGGATAGAACCATCAAAAATTTCTCAAGAAAACTTCGCTGTGGCTCGGGTAGATGAAGGAATTAAACAAATAGCGGCTAGTTGGATTGAAGTAAAAGCAGTTAAAGAAGAGTATGAGAAGCTGTCAAAGAAAATCTTCCCTGACTTAAAAGTGGGCATGCTCCATGGGAAGATGAAAAATGAAGAAAAGGAGAAGATAATGAAAGATTTTAAGAGTGGCAAGACTAATGTTCTGGTTTCAACCTCAGTGATAGAAGTGGGTATTGATATTCCCAATGCTACGGTAATGATGATTGAGGGAGCAGATAAATTTGGCTTAGCCCAGCTTCACCAATTTAGAGGCAGAGTAGGTAGAGGAAAAGAACAATCTTTTTGTTTCTTATTTACCCAAGTGAGGCAAAGCCAAGCGCAGAGTAGAGATGAAACGATAGTTTCATCGACTACAGAATTTCCAGCCAGGCTAGTCGAAGAAGATAAATCTTCTTCTTCACCCTTCGCTAGCACTCGGGTGACCAATCAAAGATTAAGAGCAATAACTGTTTGCGAAAATGGGTTTGAACTGGCTGAGAAGGATTTACAGATCCGGGGGCCAGGAGATTTTTCAGGCCAAAGGCAGTGGGGGATTCCAGACTTTGCCATGAATTCTTTGAAAGACATATCTTTAGTTGAAGAAACGAGGCAGGCAGCTAAAGAAATATTAGAAGAGGACCCGGAATTAAAAAAATACCCGCTCTTGCGGGAAAGATTGAAAGAATTTAGAGAAAGAATTCATTTAGAATAACTACTTTTTAACTTTTTCAGTGACCCAGAAGTCAAGAGGTTTTCCTAAAATTAATCGAGTTTGAGCGTCTAAAGCCGGAAAGGTGCCAAAGCCAATTAAAGTTAGAGGTAATAACAGCCACTGGAAAATCATGGAAAGATTTTTCCAGCGGCTGCAACCTGCCGGTCGAGGAGGTAAAAGCAACATACTGATAGTGGCTGAAATCATCATTCCAATCATGGCTACGGTCATGATTTGACCAGTTAGCCTTGGCAAATTATAAGAGAGTAAGCTAATATTGAATCCCTCTCCTCCCAGCATAAGCGGTAACCATCCTAAGAAAAAAATAAGTAGGGCGCAAGTTGCCCAAGACCAAAATCCATCTAATAGATTTAAACAATGGCGAAATTTCTCTCTCAGAGGAATTTTTTTGTTTTTTAAAAAACCATAAAAAATATAGGGGACTTCCGTACAACCCCAGGCCCAACGCCGCTGTTGCTTGTATTGATTAAAGACCGTTCTTAACCAATTTTTAGCCATTACGGCATCCATTGAGACGGGATAATATAAGGGAATCACCCGATAATCCCCATTGTAGTAAAGATAAGATTTCCAAAAAATATGAGAATCATCATTTACCGAGATTAGGTTGGTAGGATAACCCACTTCTTCGAAAATTTTAAAAGGCATGGAATGAGCAGAATAAGTTACTAGTTGTTCTGGTCTTTGTTGCTGCATCATTTGCCAAAAGGTGCCCGAGGTAGAAATTACCCGAGAAAAAGCCGGAGCTTGCCAGATGTTATTATTGTAAACTGGAATGGGTTGGTAACTCGACCTTAGGGGTGATTTAGCAGTTAAGTAATGCCAAGTCAAACAGGCAAAATATTGAGGATAAACTCTGGTGTCAATATCAAATCCAGAAACAATAATATTTTGATAGGGAATTTTTAAGGGATCAATTATTTTTTCTGTAGCAATTTTGGCTGCCCAGGTTTGGTTAGAACCTTTTCCAGCTATTTCTCCGGTTATGTTTTGAGGGTGAGTTGTAATTAAAAACCGGAAAAATTTTTTACCAAACTCAGTTTTAACTTTTTTTGCTAATTTTTGAGCGGTTTCCCCTGCTCTTTCCTCAGTAGCTAAAACTACTATCATTTTATCCTGAGGATAATTTGAATTTTCTAAAGCTTGGAGTGTGGGTTTTACTATATCAATTCCTTCTTTATACATGGGCAGAATTATTAAATGGTAGATTTCTGGCCATCTTTGCCTGCCGGCAGGCAGGTTTTTCAATTTTTTGAGTTTTTCCATCCAATCGATTTTAAGATTTTTTTTCATTTGTTTATAGGAAGCTATCTGATGGAAAGATAAATAGGAAATTTTTAATAACCAGTAAAGGTCGAAGGCAATAATAAAAATAGCCACCACGACCGGAGCCAGCCAAGATAAAATAAAAGCACCCCCTAAAGTCCCCCAGGAAAGAAACCCAGGAAGAATTTCAAAGAGTCGGTATAAAAATTTTTCTTTAGGATTTTTAAGGTCCTGGGCCCAAGAGAGATTTAAATAATCCTTTGACATGCGGCCCTACAGGGAGTCGAACCCTGATTTTTGGGATGAAAACCCAATGTCCTAGCCACTAGACGATAGGGCCAATCATTACAAATTTTAACTTAAAATTTGAAAAAAAGCAAGGAAAAGGATAAAATGGGTAATATGAAAGCTCTGCCCAAAACTTACGATCCAAAAAAAGTGGAAGACAAAATTTATAATCTCTGGCAAAAGTCTGGCTTTTTTAATCCTGACCAGCTTCCTAAACGTCATAAAAAACCTTATTGCATTGTAATCCCTCCTCCAAATATTACTGGTGAGCTCCACATGGGTCATGCCCTGAATACAGTAGCTCAAGATGTTTTAATTCGCCAGAAACGTCTTCAAGGGTATAAAACCCTTTGGCTTCCGGGAACTGATCACGCTGGGATTGCTACTCAGGTTAGAGTTGAAAAAGAACTAAAAAAAGAAGGAAAAACTAGATTTAATTTAGGCCGAGAATTATTTATTAAAAGAGTCTGGCAATGGAAGAAAAAATATGGAGACGTTATTTCAGAACAATTAAAAAAATTAGGGGCAAGCTGTGACTGGTCCAGAACCCGTTTCACCCTAGATAAAGAATATATCAAAGCGGTTGAGACTGCTTTTTTGCATTATTATAAAAAGGGCTGGATTTATCGAGGAAAACGAGTGGTGAATTGGTGCCCAAGATGCCAAACCAGTTTATCAGATTTGGAAATAGAATACGAAGAAGAGAAAGGAAAATTATGGTTTATTCGCTACCCGCTTAAAACTAAAACCTACAACCTAAAACCTAAAGCCTTTATTACAGTTGCTACCACTAGGCCCGAGACAATGCTGGGGGATACAGCAGTAGCCGTAAATCCAGGAGATAAAAGATATAAAAATTTGGTTGGGAAGCAAGTTATCTTACCTTTAACTAACAGAAAGATTCCGATTATTGCTGATAAATTAGTTGATCCAAAATTTGGAACAGGAGCAGTAAAAATTACCCCGGCTCATGATTTAACTGATTACGAAATTTCTCTAAGACATAACTTACCTATAATTCAAATTATTAATGAGCAGGGAAAAACAACTAAAGAAGCTCCTCTTCCTTACCAAGGGATGAGGGTATTGGAAGCTCGGAAAAAAGTTGTTGAAGATTTAAAAAGGGCCGATTTAATAGAAAAAGTCCAAGCCTATTCGCACCAGGTTCCTCACTGTTATCGCTGCCAAACCACCATTGAATTAATTCCCTCTGAACAATGGTTTTTAAAAATGAAGGGGTTAGCAAAGATGGCTCAGCTCCCGGTAAAAAAAGGGAAAGTAAAATTCCAGCCAAAAGGATTTGAAAAAATCTACTTTGATTGGTTAAAGAATATCAAAGATTGGTGTATTTCTCGACAGATTTGGTGGGGGCATAAAATTCCTCTAAAAGGAGTAGACGATGTTTTGGATACCTGGTTTTCTTCAGCTTTGTGGGCTTTTGCTACTTTGGGCTGGCCCAAAAAAACAAAGGACTTAAAAAGGTTTTATCCAACCAATGTTTTGAGCACTGACCGAGGAATTATAAATCTCTGGGTGGCCAGGATGATATTTTCCGGGATGGAATTTATGAAAAGAGAGCCATTTCGAGAGGTTTATATCCATGCTACGGTTTTAACCAAAGAGGGGAAAAGAATGTCAAAATCTCTTGGTACCGGAGTAGATCCAATAAGTCTCATTGAAAAATATGGAGCCGATGCTACCCGATTTGGGATAGCCTGGCAAATTATGGGAGGACAGGATATAAAGTTTGTTGAGGATAATATTGTGATGGGGAGGAAGTTCTGTAATAAATTGTGGAATGCATCGCGGTTTGTACTAATGCAAATTCCAAATTCCAAATTCCAAATTCCAAATAAATTACAAATCCCAAATTCCAAACTTACTTTGGTAGATAGAAAAATCTTAAAAGCATTAGATAAAACGATAAATTCTGTTAATAAAGATTTGGGAAGTTTTCAGTTCGGCCAGGCTACCCATCTACTCTATAATTTTTTCTGGCATGATTTTTGCGATGTTTATATTGAACAAGCTAAATCCGAAATCCGAAAGGAGCCCGTCAGGGCGGTAGGGCGGCGGGAGGGTTGGAGTCCAAAATCCGAAACAAGAAAGGTATTATTGTATGTATTATTAAATTCTCTAAAACTTTTGCATCCTTTTATTCCTTTTATCACCGAAGAAATCTATCAAAAATTACCAATAAAAGATAAAAAGAAATGTTTAATAATTGAAGAATGGCCTTTATGAGTTATCCCTTTTATATACTTTTTGGTCTCGCCCCCAGTATAATCTGGCTTTTATTTTATTTGAGAAAAGATGTTCATCCTGAACCTAATTCTCAGATAATAAAAATTTTCTTTTATGGAATGTTAGCTGCCATTCCAGCGGTTTTCTTAGAAAAGGGAATTTTTGAGACAACCCTTAACCCTCCATTCTCTAATCTCTTTTCGCCATTTTTAATTATTATTTTTAATACTTTGATTGGAGTAGCTCTAGTTGAAGAAGTTCTAAAATATCTAGTAGTGAAAGGAAAAGTACTGAAGAGTGCCGAATTTGATGAACCAACCGATGCCTTGCTTTATATGATAATTGCCGCTCTGGGTTTTGCCGCTTTAGAAAACATTTTGATTTTAATTCCTCTAGGGCCTGCCTTTTTACTCGGAGAGGCTTTTTCGATTACGGCGGCCAGGTTTTTAGGAGCAACTTTTTTACATGCCCTGTGTTCGGGAACAGTAGGTTTCTTTCTGGCTTTATCTTTTTTTGAAACAAAAAACCGGGTAAAACTTTTGGCTACCGGCCTGGGGATAGCCTGCCTCTTGCATGGACTTTATAATTTTTCTATTATGGAAATGGAGGGAAGCCTAAGGTTTTTAATTCCTATTATTATTTTAATTAGTTTAGCTCTCTTTGTTTCCTTAGGTTTTAAAAGATTGAAAAAAATGAAAAGTATTTGTAAAATTAAGTAATATGGCAAAGGAATCTTCTTTTTTCGAAAAACTAAAAAAGGGAATGGGAATTGAAGGGCCGATTGAGGAGAAAACAGAAGAAATTAAAGAAAAACCTCCAAAAAAAACCGAAGTGAAAAAACCAAAAAAACTCGAAATTAAAGCAGAACCAATTGAACCCGAAGTGAAGAAAGATATTGAAGAACCCGAAATAAAAAGAGAGGAAATTAATGAAGAAAAACCCTCATCCGCTAAAGCTACGGAGGGCAAGGAAAAATGGTTTGAACCAGAAGGACAGCTGGCAATTGATGTTTATCAAACCGAAAATGAGCTGATTATTCAATCAGCAATTGCTGGGGTAAAGCCAGAAAATTTAGATATTTCAATGGAAGATGATGTAATAACCATTAGGGGAAGACGGGAAAAATCATTTGAGGACGCCATCCACCCCACCGCCCCGGAAAATTATTTTGCTCAAGAATGTTATTGGGGGCTATTTTCCAGAGAAGTAATTTTGCCAGTGGAAGTTGACCCTGGTCGGGTGGAAGCCACAATGAAAGAAGGAATTTTAACCATCAGGATACCGAAAATTTTAAGAGAAAGAAAGAGAAAAATTAATATAAAACGCGAATGATGAATTACGAATTATGAATATTAAATACAAAAACCGCTTTTATTGGCGGTTTTTTGGTGCGGACGGTGGGAGTCGAACCCACAAGTCTTTCGACACATGGTCCTAAACCATGAGTGTTTCCCAGTTTCACCACGTCCGCATTAATATTTTATCCCATTTTACTAAAAAATCAACCCCAACCTATCAGGGGTTGATTTTAAATTCAAATTAAATCAGTCGTTTTTGCCTAAACGCCCATTATTACTCTTACAAGAGCTGGAATTGCTTTGGCAAAAAGACCAACTGCTAGCCCAATTGCCGCATAAATTATGTAATTCCTTCCTGAGGTAACTTTTTCCGGAGCGCCTCCTGCTGTCAACAAAGTAAATGCTCCAAATAGTACCATAATCGCAGCAAATGCTACCAAGATAATAAATATCCAATCAGTAATAGTATAGATTGAATTCATTAGACAGCACATCCCACAATCATAGTCGGTATCGTCGAACCTACACTCGCCTGAACTTGGACAGTCTATACCTTCTAAATCAGCTACCTCTTCATGAGTGATGGTGCAGCTTTCGGGAGCCCCGGCTTGAGCCGAAACCATTGTCGGAACTGCCGAAACAGCCAAAAAACTAATTAAGACTAAAGCTAATGAGATTTTTTTTAGCATTAAATTGATTTTTAATTTGAAAAGTTAAAGAGGTTCGACCTTTGAAATTTTTATCCGCCAATTTTTACTCCTATTACCGATTCTACCATAGCAATAAGCCCTCTAGCAAGCATAACAATGGCCAATCCAATTAAGGTATAGATGATTATATTTTTACCAGTGCCAATTTTTTTCGGATCGCCAGCAGCGGTGAGAAGGTAAAATGCCCCAATAATTATCATTAAGGGAGCAACAACAACCGCAATATAAAAGATAAAATCAATAATGGCATCAATTAACTCTCCAAAGGTTTCGTACTCAAGAGGATTTTGAAATTCTACCGCTGAAACAATAATCGGCAAGCTAAGTAGAATTGAAATTAGAAGGATTTTTTTTATCATATACCGAGTTTTAACTCATTAAAACAGAGGTGGAAAAGAGGATTTATCCTCTTTGACTTTACTTTACCACAATTAAGCCCCAGTGGTAAATACCAGCTTCGAATTCCTTTTCTAGTTTTAAATTAAGGTCTTTGGCTATTTTTTTAACTTCTTCAGTTGAAACCCTACCCTCCTCAGGACCAATCGTGGCATCAAGCTTCCAGTCCACTACTAGAATTTTCCCACCCGGTTTTAAAACTCTCTTTCCTTCTTCCACGACTATTTTTTTATCTTCGCATTCAAATAAAAGATCGGTCATTAAAACTAAATCAACTGAATTTGAGGACAAAGGCGTTCTTTTTTCGACATCGGCCCGAATGATTTCGATATTTAAAATTTTTTCTAATTTAGCCCTGGCTTTTAAAGCGGAAAGGGGTTCTTCTAATATATCTATAGCATAAATTATCCCTTCCTCTAACTTTTTTGCTAAAGGTAGAGCCCAACCGCCACTACCTGAACCAAAATCAGCAGCTATCATCTCTTTTTTTAACTTTAACTGCTTTAGAACTTCTTGGGGGTTAAGAAAACCTTCCATGATTGAAAATTAAAAATTTTTATTAGATACAGGTGGCTGAAGCTACCCGGTCTCCCTCTCCTAATCTCATTATTCTCACTCCTTGGGTAGCCCGGGAAAGCTTGGGGATACCAGAAATTGCTGCTCTAATCACCTGACCTTTTTGAGAAATAACAATTAAATCTTCCTCAGTAGTTAAAACTTTTGAAGCTACTAAATTCCCGGTTTTTGAGGTAACTTGAGCAGTTTTAATCCCTGAACCTCCTCTGCCCTGAAGTCTATATTCTCTTAAATCCGTCCTCTTGCCAAACCCATTTTTCATCACTACCAATAGATATTCTTTTTGGGGCTGTTGATGTTTAACACCAACAATATCCATACCAATTACTTCGTCTCCTCTTTTTAACCTAATCCCTCTAATTCCAGCGGCTGAGCGACCCATTGGCCTTATTTCCTTTTCCTTAAATCGAATCGACTGACCTTTTTTTGTCACTAAAATAATTTCGTCCTGACCAGTAGTTTTTCGAACCCGCCTTAGTAAATCTCCTTTTTTAAGATTTATGGCAATTAAACCGGATTTTCTAACATTTTCAAATTCTTCCAGAGCAGTTTTTTTGATTATACCATCTTTAGTTACGATTACTAAATATTTGGCAAAATCCTGGTCCTTTTTACTCAAGGGCATTAAAGATAAAACTTTCTCTTCAGAAGAAATTTCCAGAAAATTTAAAAGACCCCTTCCCTTGGCTACTCTAGTTCCTTCAGGAATTTCGTAAACTGGAGTTCTAAAAACTTTTCCCGAATCAGTAAAAAGGAGCAAGAAATCGTGAGTGTTAGCAGTTAGAAAGTGCTCGACAATATCTTCTCCGACCGTTTTCATCCCTAAAATTCCTTTTCCTCCTCTTTTTTGAATTTTATAAGTAGCCGGGTTTAATCTTTTGATATAACCCCCCTGAGTTAAGGTAATAATAGTTTCTTCTTTGGGAATTAAATCTTCTTCAGCAATTTTGCCAACTTTTTGGAGATAAACTTTGGTTCTTCTTCCATCACCAAAATTTTCTTTTATTTCTTTCAACTCTTTCTTAACTACTTCTTTTATTTTTTGGGGGCTCTTTAAAATAGTAGCTAATTCTTTAATTTTAATGCGGAGCGCTTTTAATTCGTCTTCAATTTTCTTTCTTTCTAATTTGGCTAGGGCAGAAAGTTTTGTTTCCAAAACAGCATTAGCCTGAATTTGAGTTAATTTAAACTTTTTTATTAAGTTTTTCTGAGCTTCCTCCCGGTTAGCCGATTGTTTAATTATTCTAATAACGGCATCGATATTGGTTAAGCATTTATCTAATCCTTCTAAAATATGAGCTCTTTCTCTGGCTTTCTCTAAATCATGCTTTGTTCTCCTAAAAACTACTTCTTTCCGATGTAAAAGATAGTAATTTAAGAATTCGGTTAAGTTTAAAACCCGAGGCTGGATTCCTTCCACTATAGCCAACATATTCAAATGGAAAGTTTTTTGGAGGTCAGTAAATTTGTAAAGCCGATTTAAAATTTTCTGGGCTATGGCATCCCGCTGCAAATCAATAACAATTCTCATCCCTTCTTTATCTGATTCATCTCTAATATCTTTTATTCCCTCAATCTTTTTTTCTTGAACTAAGCGGGCTAATTGTTCAACTAAAGAAGATTTTTGAACTTGATAGGGAATTTCCGTAATAATAATTTGAAGTCTGCTTTTTTTGTCCTCAGCGATTTCGGCCTTACCTCGGGTGACAATTGGCCCCTTTCCCTGGGAATAGGCTTGAATTATCTCTTCTTGATTAAAAATTTCTCCGCCGGTTGGGAAATCAGGACCTTTAATAAATTTTAATAAATCTTCAGTAGTGGCTTTGGGGTGGTCAATTAAATAAGTAGAAGCGTCGCAGGTTTCGGAAAGATTATGGGGAGGAATATTGGTGGCCATACCAACAGCAATTCCCAGAGAGCCATTTAATAAAAGTTGAGGAAGGGGAGAAGGTAAAACGGTAGGTTCTTTTCTGGTCCCGTCATAATTATCAACAAAATCAACTGTATTTTTTTCAATATCTTTGAGCATTTCTTCCCCAATTTTTGAAAGTTTCATTTCGGTATAACGCATAGCCGCAAACTCGCTTGGATCATCGATTGAGCCTACGTTCCCTTGACCCTGAATTAAAGGATATCTTAAGGAGAAATCTTGGGCCATTCTTATTGCGGCATCATAAACAGATTGGTCGCCATGTGGGTGGTAGCGACCTAAGGTACTGCCCACAATAGTTGCTGATTTTCTGAACTTAGCATCGTGCCGAAGTCCGTCTTCTAACATCGCATATAGAATTCGGCGGTGGACTGGTTTCAATCCGTCTCTGACATCAGGTAAAGCCCGGGAGATAATCACCGACATAGCATAGTCGATGTAAGAATCCTTCATCTCTTCGGTAATTTCCCGCGGCTTAATGTAACCAATTTCAGTATTTTTTATTTTGGGGTTTTTGGCCATATTTTTAGGGTTGAGTTTCCTTTAATATTTCTTCAAATTTTTTTAGCTCTTCCTCTGAAATTTCTGGCGTTTCAAACTTTGGCAGACTTTTTAATTCTTCTTCTAATTTTGGTAGCTGGAGCTCTTCTTTAATTTTTTCTGATTGGAAACTTTTTATCTGCATTTGTAAATTTTTAGCCCACCAGATTAATAAAGAAATCCCAACGATAATTACTATTAACCAAAAAATGGTTTTTCTTTTTTCCTCTGGTAAATTTTGTATTCTCTCAATGAATTTCATTAGGGTTTTAATACAATAATCTTGGATTCTTCTTCTGAAAGGTCTTTCTTTTTAATTGATAGTTTTGGCAAAGATTCAATTGATTTTATCCCCATGGTCTTTAAAAATTTATCCAACCCGTCTAACTTTATCTTCAATTTTGGTACTTGATAATGCATCGGAATGATAATTTTAGGTTCAATTTGAGCCATTATCTTTGGAGCTTCTTTTGAAGAAATAGTATAAATTCCTCCCACCGGAATCATTAAAATATCAACCTCACCAATTTTTTCCAGCTGGTCAGCGGTTAATTCTTTTTGGCCTAAATCTCCTAAATGACAAAGACGCATTCCCTCTACTTCAATAGTATAAATAGTATTAGCACCCCTTTCTTTACCCAGAAGATTATCGTGCCAGGCTGGGATTCCTTGCAGAGCAACTTCTTTTATTTCGTATTCGCCCGGCCCCTCAATTAAAAAAGGGTTGCCCGAAACTGCTTTAATATTGTTATGATCACGATGCTGGTGCGTTACTAATAAAATATCGGCTTCCAGTTTTGGAACCCTGAGACCAATTTCTTCTGAGAAAGGATCAATGACAATTAAAACTTGATTGTTTTTTTCTCGGCGGGCAATAATTCGAAAACAGGATTGCCCATGCCAAATAATTTGCATATTAACTAATTTTATCATATAATAACTTCTGATTCAATCGGCGAAGAAGACTTCGTTTTCTTCTTCACCTTCACTGGCATAAGTGTCAGCTTGGTTTATGAAAAAGTTGTCTGAAAAAAACAATTTAGTAAAACCACCAAAAGTTGGGGAAATTATTGAAGGAAAAGTTATTGGCAAGGAACGCCAGGCATTTTTTTTGGACCTGGGAAATATAGGAACTGGGATAATTTACGGAAAAGAATTCCAGGAAGCTAAAGAAGAGTTAAAAAATCTAAAAATTGGAGATGGTATTTTTGCTAAAATAGTCGATCTGGAAAATGAGTTAGGTTACATTGAATTATCCGTAAGCCAGGCTTCTAACGAATTAATCTGGGAAGGATTAAAACAAAAAAAAGAAAAAGGAGAAATTATAGCGGTTAAAATTTCCGGAGCCAACCGAGGAGGATTATTAACTGAGATCTCGGGGATCTCGGCTTTTTTGCCGGTTTCTCAATTATTACCCGAGCATTATCCCAGAGTAGAAGGAGGAGACTCATCTAAAATCTTGATAGAGCTCCAAAAGTTTATTGGTAAAACCTTTGAAGTAAAAATTTTTGACCTTTCTCCCCGGGAGAAAAAATTGATTTTATCTGAGAAGGTAAAAGAAATTGAAAAAATAAAAGAGATTTTAAAAAAATACAAAGTAGGAGAAGTGGTCGAAGGAGAAATCACCGGTATCACTGATTTTGGAGTATTTCTAAAATTTGGTGAAAACCTGGAAGGACTAATCCATATCTCTGAACTCGATTGGGCAATCGTTGCAGATCCTAGCGAAATTGTTAAGGTTGGGGAAAAGCTTCGAGCAAAAATTATTGACATTTCCGACGACAAAATTTCTTTGTCTTTAAAGGCTTTGAAAAAAGATCCTTGGCGAGACATCGAAAAGAAATATAAAAAGGGAGATATAATTTCAGGGAAAGTAACCAAATTCAATCCCTTTGGAGCCTTTGTCCAAATTACCCCAAAAATTCAAGGACTTTGTCATATTTCGGAATTTGGAAATCAGACCAGGATGGCTGAGCGATTAAAAATTAGTAAAAAATATGATTTTCAGATTCTGTCAATTGACCCTGAGGAACATCGCATGACTCTAAAATTAGTTGAAAGTCGATGAAGCTAAAGCTTCATCTCCAGCTTCGGTTTAATAAATTAAACCTCGCTAAATGACCAGAAATGAACTAAAGGAAAAGGAATTAAAGTTTTTAGCAAGAGAATATAAAAAAAATCCTCAGGATTTTCTCAGACAAACTTTCATTGAAAGTGCAGAATTTTTAGAAAAGTTTGGAATTTTTATTAAAAAGAAAAAAAACTTCCCTTTAGGATATATTAAGTTCTGGCCCCAGGATTTTATAGTTGAGGAAATTCCAAAAATTAGTAGGATTCAGACAATTGATGTTGAAAGTTTTTTTAATAAAGATTACAACCCATCTACCGTCCGAGAGCCGACCTTATATGCTACCTTAGTAAAATGTGGCCTATCCACTATTGAAGCTGTCCAAGATTTAGCTTCTTTTTTAAATCTGAAAGGTATTCAATTTGCCGGAATTAAAGATAAAGATGCAATAACTGCTCAACTAATTAGTTTCCGAGGAGTAAAACACATTGAGGAGCTCCAAAAAATTAATTCTCCTTATTTCTTTTTAAAGAAAATTTATTCTGGAAAAGGGGCAATAGAAGTAGGGGGTTTAAAAGGGAATGAATTTACCGTTTTGGTTAGAACTGATAACTCTTTTCAAAAAGAGAAGTTTTTGGAAAATCTAAGAAATATTGAAAAAGGGGGATTTTTGAATTTTTTTTATTTACAAAGATTTGGCACTCCCAGATTGATAAATTTTTATTGGGGGCTTTTTATTTTAAGGGGGGAGTATCAAAAAGCAATTTTAAATTTTCTTGGTTTGCCTGGTCAAAGAGAATTGCTCTATTTTCAAAAGTTAAGAGAAAAAGTTAAGGAAAATTTTGGCAGCTGGTCAAAGATTGAGAAAATTTTGGAACCTTTTCCTTTAATATTCCAAAATGAAAGAAAAGTAGTTAGTTATTTAAAAAACCATCCTCAAGATTTTATTGGAGCCTTAAACCAAATTCCTGAGCAAATTCAGCTTTGGCTTTTTGCCTATGCTTCTCTGCTTTTTAATAAAAAGCTTTCCTTTTTTTTAAAAAGGGGGTTAAGTCTGCCCAAAATAATGCCCCTGATTTTAAGTAAGAACAAAAAAGATTGGCTGTTTTATCAAGAATTCCTGAAAGAAAATAAAATTTTTTCAATTCCTCTTTATAACTTAAAACCCTTTCCTTATATCCAGTGGAGAAAAAGAGAAATTAAAACCAAAGAGGAGGTAAAAATTCAGCAAACAAAAATTATTCCTCAAGGAGTGATTTTAAATTTTACTTTGCCAAAAGCAACTTATGCCACCACTTTCTTAGCTCATTTATTTAATTTAGTTTCAGGTTTACCACCAAAAAACATTTCCTCTTTGCCAATTGACACTAAAGCCACTTTAGGAAAAGGTTCTTTAGAAGAAGTCTTAAATAAATTTAAAGAAGTGGTTTATCCAAAAACTGAAAATATTTTAGAAAAGTTTATATAGTCGAAGAGATAAATCTCTTCTCCACCTTCGCTCCGCTTTCGCTTCGCTCGGTAAATGAGTAAGCCCCGCGTGGATTTCCGCGCGGGGCCGAAGGAGTTGAGATGCTTTTAGGGTGGTTCTATGGCCCAAAGACCATGATTGAAGTAGAGAGAAAGCTGAGGAGTAGTATCCGGTTTGAGAAAGGAAGAATTCACGGTATGGATCACTTTCCCTTCTTCATTAGGGGGATCAGCCCAAACTCGGACATATCCCCAACAAGAAGAAAGGAGTTGATCGAGTTCATCGAGGATTTGCTTAGAAAGAGGAATTTCGCTTGCTTTATAGTTCAGGGCTGCCACTAAAACATCTTTTTTCTCGGTGTGGGATTTAAGGTGAATATCAGTTAAGTAGTATCCCTCTCTCTTTAGCTCCGCCCAAGTTTGAGAAAGAAAAAGATCATTAATCCCTTCCTTCCCAAAAATAGGAGTTCCGCTATCGCTTTTATCTCGATATCGATAAGGATCTCGTCCATACTGTTTAGCGTGATTAATGTGTTTTTCCTCTCTCTCTACCTCGGTGAGCCTTTCTCGCCGAGGAATTCCAGTCATTTCCAATTTTTGGCTCCGATCAAGATTGAGATAAAATCTAACCAAGATCACATCTGGTTTCGGAGCTAACCGAATTTGTCTACCTTCCTCTTTTAATTTCTGATGGAAAGAACAGAAAGTCCCCAGTTTCTCTACTGTAGCACGACACCTTGCTCCTCCTTTTGCGGACGCGATACAGGCATATCTCAATTCGCACCTCCCTTATGTATTTGAAGCTGGAGATTAACTCCATTGCTATTAAAAGTATAGCACTGAATTTAAATTTTGTCAAGCACCGAGCCCCTGTAAGCAGGGGTGAAGGTCGAAAAGAAGGAATCTTCTTTGAGCTATTGACAAAATGGAAATAGTTCTCTATAATTAAAATAGTTTTAGGGGATAGGAAATCTAACTAATGAAGGAGGGAATATGGGAAATATCTGCTATTGCGGTAAGCCGAAAAAGGAAGATCGGCCGGCCTGTCCTCGGTGCTTCGAGCTCTATCGGGAAGAGAGAAAAAGGAAAAAGGAGAAGCCCAGCTTAATAGCCTGGGTGAAGATGAAAGCCTTAGAAAGGCTCGAGGAGCTTGGTGCCTCACAGGAAGACCCTAGGACCATTTTAGAGAGAGACCTGGAGGAAAAGAGAAAAGAGCTCCAAGCTCTTGAAGCCGTTCTTCCCGAAGAAGTCTCTCTCACTTTAAGGGAGCAGCTAGCTGGAGCTGGTCGATTAAGACAAGATGAAGTGGAGGCTCTCCGAGAGGATATTAGAGCCGAACTCTGGAAGCAGAAAGGAGGCAATCGGCTTTATGCGCAAGTCAAGGACTTGCAGAGGGAAGTAAAAGAGAAGATTATCCCTATCCGCGAGACTCTCCAGGAGATCGAAAAAACGGAAAGGGAGCACTCTTCAGTTGACCAGCTCCTCGCGTCAGTTCTCCATCCCAAGGAAGAATCCAAGTAACTATCCTATCCCCTATTGAAAGGCCCCTGGATGGCGGAATCCATTCAGGGGCATATTATTTTTCTCTTGAAATTTTTTAAGATTTTGATATATTAAATATATAAAAGATGAAAAACTTGGCTAAAAATTTTATTTTTATTTTACTGATTTTCCTGATAATTTCAGGTATTTTTGCCTTATTCCAGCAACCGTTTGAAAAAGAAAAGGAGTTATCAATTACTCAATTAGTCAAAGAAATTAATCAGGAGAAAATTAAAAAAATAACAGTTTCTGGTTCAGAACTTTCAATTTTATACCTTGATGATTCAAAAGCTAAATCAAGAAAAGAGACCGAAGCCGCCCTTTCTGAATCTTTAATAAATTATGGAGTAGACCTTGAGAAATTAAGCAAAGTGGAAATTGAAGCAAAGAAAGAAGGGGGAACCTGGGCTTGGTTAGGACCGGTTTTAATCCTTTTACTTCCCCTTTTACTCTTTGGTCTATTTTTCTTTATGATTTTCCGACAGGCCAGAAGCGGAGCAATGCAGGCTTTTGATTTCTCCAAAGCCAGGGCTAGATTATTTGGAGCTGAAGGTCATCCTAAAGAGAAAGTTACCTTTGAAGATGTAGCTGGTCTAAAAGAGACTAAAGAGGAATTAAAAGAAGTGGTAGATTTTCTAAAAAATCCCAAAAAATATTTAAGTATGGGGGCAAGGATACCGAGGGGAGTATTGCTTTTGGGTCCTCCTGGTTGTGGTAAAACCCTTATTGCCAGAGCAATGGCTGGTGAAAGTAATGTTCCTTTCTTTTCAATTTCTGGCTCAGAATTCGTTGAAATGTTTGTTGGAGTCGGAGCAGGAAGAGTTCGGGATTTGTTCTCTACTGCTAAAAAAGCTGCTCCTGCCATAATCTTTATTGACGAACTTGATGCCATCGGTAGACATCGAGGAGCTGGTCTGGGTGGAGGCCATGACGAAAGAGAACAAACTTTAAATCAAATTTTAGTTGAAATGGATGGTTTTGAAAGAGATACAAAATTAATCGTCTGCGCCGCTACCAATAGGCCCGACATTTTGGATCCTGCTCTTTTGCGACCGGGCAGATTTGACCGAAGAGTAGTTTTAGATTTACCAGATATTAATGATAGAGAAGAAATTTTGAGAATTCATTGTCGAGGAAAGCCCTTAGCTTTAAATGTTAATTTAAGAGAGGTTGCTGAAAGAACTCCGGGATTCTCTGGGGCTGATCTGGCTAATTTAGTTAATGAAGCGGCAATTTTTGCGGCTAGAAGAAATAAACATCAAGTTTTTCAAGAAGAATTTTTAGAATCAATTGAAAAGGTTTTATTGGGTCCGGAAAGAAAAAGCCATATTTTATCAAAAAAAGAAAAAGAAATTGCTGCCTATCATGAAGCTGGTCATGCTTTGGTTTCTTCTTCGCTTTTGGAAGCCGAGCCCGTCAGAAAAATTTCAATTATGGCTCGAGGTTTGGCTGCCGGTTATACCCTAAAAATGTCAAAAGAAGAAAGAAAAATTAAAACCAAATCAGAATTTTTGGCTGAAATGGCTACTTTGTTAGGGGGTTATTGCGCGGAGAAATTAAAATTTGGCGAGATTACTACTGGAGCAGCCAATGATTTAGAAAGAGCATCTGAGCTGGCTAGAAAATTAGTTAAAGAATATGGAATGTCATCTTTAGGCCCAGTTTCCTTTGGAGAAAAAGAGGAATTGGTATTCTTGGGAAAGCAAATTTCTGAACAAAGAAATTATTCTGAAAAAGTGGCTGCCCAAATTGATAAAGAAGTTTCCAAATTCATTAAAAATGCTGAAGGTCAGGCTAGAAAAATTTTGTTAAAAAAGAAAAATTTATTGGATAAAGTTGCTAAAGTTTTAATTGTCAAAGAAACAATTGAAAGGGAAGAATTTGAAAAATTAATCGGGAGTAAAAAAACTGAAACTTTTAAACCCTTAATAAAAAAAGGGAAATCAATTAAAGTAAAAGTTGGGAAAGTATAATTTGCGCACGTAGCTCAGTGGTAGTAGCACAGACCTTATAAGTCTGGGGTCGTTGGTTCGAATCCAACCGTGCGCACCATGGGCGGTTAGCTCAGTTGGTAGAGCGTTCGCTTGACGTGCGAAAGGTTCAGAGGTTCGAGCCCTCTACCGCCCACATGGAATTTAATATTCTTTACGAAGATGAGAATGTTTTAGTAATTGATAAGCCAGCTGGAATAAATTCTGATAGTTTTGAAAGAAGAGTTCATAGACTGGATAAAGATACTTCAGGGATACTCTTAATTGCGAAAAACGACAAGACTTTAGATTTTTTACAAAAACAGTTTAAAGAAGGTGAAGTGGAGAAAAAATATCTCGCTTTAGTTGTTGGCAATATTAAAACTGAAGGGGGTAAAATTGAAACCTTAATTGGCCGCTCTCCCAAAGATAGAAAAAAGCAAAAAGTGTATTTACTTCACGAACCCGGCTCCGAAGGACGCCACCCACCCACCACCCTAAGAAAGGCAATTACTGAATACAAAATACTAAAAAAATTTGAAAATTATACTTTAATAGAAGTTCTTCCGAAGACCGGGAGAAAACATCAAATTAGAGTCCACTTAGCTTATCTTTCGCACCCGATTGTTGGAGATAAAATGTATGGATTTAAAAATCAACCATTGCCCAAGGGGCTAAAGAGACAATTTTTACACGCCAACCATTTAAAGGTAAAATTACCAGATGGGAAAACAAAAGAGTTTGAATCGGAATTGCCAGAAGACTTGAAAAAAGTAATATTGAAAATTGAAAATTAGAAATTAAAAATTTTTATTGATTATGTCTACAAAACTTGAAACTTTTAACAAGCCCCAATTAAAAACTGATTTGCCGGATATCCGAGCAGGAGATACGGTTAGAGTTTATCAAAAAATTAAGGAAAAGGACAAAGAAAGAGTCCAAGTTTTTGAAGGGCTAGTTATTGCCAGAAAACATGGTAAGGGGATTACTTCAACTATTACGGTAAGAAAAATAATTTCGGGAATTGGAGTGGAAAGAATTTTCCCTGTTCACTTGCCAACTATCGAAAAGATAGAAATTTTAAAAAGAGGGAAAGTCAGAAGGGCAAAACTTTATTATTTAAGGAAAGTTAAGGGAAAAAAGGCAAGACTAAAGAAAAAAGAATTTGCCGAAGTAGTGGCAGAAGAAAAACCAGAAGAAGAAATCGAAGAAGAACAATCTCAACAAAAACAAAAAGATGAAACCAAAAAGAACTCAGAAAATTAAATGGTCGCCGGAACTTGCATATGCGATTGGTCTTATAACTACCGATGGGAGTTTATCTATTGATGGAAGACATATAGATTTTACATCGAAAGATACGCAACTCCTTAACATTTTTAAAAAGTGCTTAGGTCTGAAGGTTAAGATTGGGCTGAAAACCGATGGTTTTTCAAAAAGAAAATATTATCATGTTCAATTTGGTGATGTTATTTTTTACAAATGGCTTTTGAAAATTGGTTTAACTCCCAATAAGTCAAAAACGATTTCTAAGCTCGAAATCCCAAACAAATATTTCATTGATTTTTTAAGGGGGCATTTTGATGGAGATGGAAGTTGCTATGGATATTGGGATAAACGATGGAACAGTAGTTTTATGTTCTATACAAAATTTGTTTCTGCAAGCAAAGAACATATTTTATGGCTTAGGTCTAAAATTAAGAAATTATTAGATATAGCAGGAGATTTAAGCCGGAGTGGAGAAACCCCTATTTATCAATTAAAGTATGCCAAAAGAGAATCCAGAATATTAATTTCTAAAATGTACCACAAAGAAAACTTGCTTTATCTTAAACGTAAATATAAAAAATTAAAAACATTTTTGAATATTGATAATAAAGAAATAAAAAGATCTTTAGAATTAAATGGGCGAGTGATGGAACCGGTAGACATCTACGCTTGAGGTGCGTAGGCCATTTTGGCGTGAGGGTTCGAGTCCCTCCTCGCCCACAAATGAGGTTGCGGGTTCGAGTCCCGCCCTGGGCACATTTGGGCACTTGGCGCAGTGGTTAGCGCGTCGCGCTTACATCGCGAAGGTCAGAGGTTCAAATCCTCTAGTGCCCACTAAGCTTGATTAATGATCATTGATTAATTATCATTATAATTAGGCCGCGGTAGCTCAGTGGTAGAGCACAATTCTGAAAAAATTGGGGGCGTGAGTTCGATTCTCACCCGCGGCACCAGGCGGGTGTCGTATAACGGTTATTATGCAACCTTGCCAAGGTTGAGAAGAGGGTTCAACTCCCTTCACCCGCTAAGTTTTTACGAAGTAAAAACGCAAGCGAAAGAAGAGATTTATCTCTTCGCCCGCTTGAATCACAATGAAAGCGAAAGAAGAGATTTATCTCTTCGCCCGCTTGAATCACAATCATTTTTCGGCTTGACAGTCCCTTGTGGATAAGCTAATATGGTACAACCCCTAAAAGGGGTTTTAAAATGAGGATAAACTTAAAAATTCTAATTATTTTAGGCACGGCTGGAATTTTAATTGGGCTGTTACCAATTTTGGAAACAAAATCCCAAGAGGCTGAGAGCTGGGCCGAGGTTTGGGTGACCGAAGGGTGGCAGCCAGCAAGGTTAGCTATGGTTGAAGAAAACAGTCTTTTGGCAATATCTAACCCTTCTGACCCAGAGCCTCAGGTGGCTCGAAAAATAAGAGTGGTGGTAACAGCTTATTCTAGTACGCCCGCGCAGACAGATGATAATCCTTATATCACGGCTGCTGGAACCTGGGTGAGAGAAGGAATTATAGCTAACAATAAATATCCTTTTAGGACAAAAGTTAGATTTCCTGAGATTTACGGAGATAAAATTTTTGTAGTTGAGGACCGGATGCACGGGAGAAAAGGAGATTATCATTTTGACATTTGGATGGATTCTTACGAAAAGGCTAAAGGCTTCGGAGTAAAAATAGTCGAGGCTGAAATTTTAGAAAACTAGCGCCGAATAGATTCTGTCCGCTAATACTTTACAAACTTAGTTGCATACTATAAAATAAGGGTATGCAACGAAATAAACAAAATAAAATAAGCTGGCAATATTTGGCAGGATTTTATGATGGTGAAGGAACTATTGGTTTAAAGGTGGTAAAGGAAAAAAGGCCTTCAAGAATAAAGGGAGAAACCGGTGGCTGGTATATGAGTCCATATTTAGAAGTTGCTAATACTAATCTTAAAATATTACAAATAATACAAAGGTTTCTAAATGATGAAGGAATTATGTCTCACATTAGATCGGCAAATTACGGTTTAAATCAGCAACGAGGACATGCTCTACGCGTTCAATCCTATAGTGGAATCAAAAAGTTTTTGAAAAATATTTATTCTTACTCTTTAATAAAACAGGAACAAATTAATATTGTTTATAAATTTTTCGAAGTTAGAGATAATTTACCTATTTTAAAAAGGAGAACCAAAATAGATAATTTAAAACGGAATTATTGGACAAAAGAACTATTTTTGAAAGGAATGCAACTAAGAGATGAACTAAAAAATACTAAATTTAGAAAAAATACTAAACACAAATATAATTATGATTATTTTCAGAAATTGTGGAGTTAATATCTGGTTTGCTTCTTATGGGGAAGCCAAAAATTTCGGAGCAAAAAGAACTTATATCGAAATTTTGGAAAGTTAAAAATATGAAAAGCCCCGCCGCCGCGGCGGGGCTTTTTTATTTGTGCCGCGGGTGGGACTCGAACCCACACGGGTTATTCACCCAACGGATTTTAAGTCCGTCCTGTAAACCAATTCCAGCACCGCGGCAAAATTTTGAGGTCGCGGTGGGATTTGCACCCACGTATAATGGTTTTGCAGACCATTCCCTAGCTTCTTGGGTACGCGACCGCCTTTTATTTTATCCTATTTTTCCTCTTTTTTCAACCTCTCTAAAATTTCTTCAATTTTTCCTGCTTCTTTAGTTTCTTTTTCTTCGATAAATTTAATTCGAGGAATTGGCCTCATTTGCAAGCGCTGATTCAACTTTTGTTGTAATTCATAAACTTGTCGATTCAAGATTTGAAAAACTTTTGAGGTTTTTTCTTCAGGCATCACTGAAACATAAATTTTGCTTTCTATTAAATTAGAGGAGGTCTCAATTCTGGTCACCGTTACTAAAATATCTTTGGGAAATTCAATCTCTCTCAAAATAATCTGGGATAACTCTTGTTGAATTAGTTGATTAACACGGGGAATACGTTTACTCACATTGAAAATTAAATAATTGAAAATTGATTGAAAATTGATTGAAAATTAGAAATTTAAAATTGGAAATTTTACAATTCGCCCTTCTTTCGCTCTTCAGTATAAATCACCAAGGTGTCTCCTTCTTCAATTTTTGTATCGCCTTCGTAAAGTATCCCGCATTCCTCCCCCTTTGGAATTCGATCGACATCTTTTTTATTTTTCTGGAGATTGACCAACTTCCCTTTGTCAATAAGATTTTCGCCCCGAAAAATTTCAATCAAAGCTCCTTTTTTAACTTCGCCCTCAATCACTTTTCCTCCGATAATCTGGCGATTTTTCTCTGTAAGAAAAATTACCAAGGTTTTAACCTTCCCTAAGTCGGTTCTCACTATCTCTGGTCGGAGCCCTTTTTCCATAAATTTACGAACTCCCTCTACTAAATCATAAATTACATCAAAAGTCATTATTTTAATCTTCTCTCTTTCAACTAATATTTTGGCTGTTGGATTGATTTTTACCCGGAAGCCCAAAATCAGAGCCCTCCCCCCTTTAGCCAGCTTAATATCATTTTCATTTATCTCCCCTACTTCAGATTTTAAAATTCTTAAAATTACTCTTTCTTGGGGGAGATTATTTAAAACTTCCTCAAGAGCTTCAATTGAACCCACAACATCGGTTTTTAAAATTAGATTTAAAACCTTTTGGTCTGAGGAAATTTCTAAAACTTCAAGAACTTTTTTCTCAGCGATTTTAAGATGGCTTTTAGCCGCTTCCAAATCGGGAAAAACTTTAAATTTTTCCCCGACTTTGGGAACATCTTCAAATCCGATGACAATGGTCGGATCCGAAGGCAAAGCTTCTTCAATAGAGCGGCTTTGAAAGTCTTCTAATTTTTTTATTTTCCCAAAAGTAGAAGAAGTACCTAAAATATCGCCTGGTTTTAAAGCTCCCTCGGTAATGAGCAAGGTAGCCGTTGGCCCTCTTAAACGGTCTAAATAAGATTCAATTACTACTCCTTCCGCTTTCTTAGTAATCTCTGCTTTCAAATTTTCCATTTCGGCCACCAATAATATCAATTCTAAAAGTTCAGGAATTCCCTGGCCAGTGAGAGCCGAAATTTCAATTGAAGGAATTTTCCCGCCCAGCGATTCAGCCATAACATCTTCCTGAGTCAGTTCCCTTTTAACTTTTTCTGGATTAGCTTCCGGTTTATCAATTTTATTTAAAGCCACAATCATTGGGATTCCTGATTTTTTAATATGGGAAATCGCCTCCTTAGTTTGAGCTTTTACTCCTTCCGAGCAATCCACTACCAAAATAGCCAAGTCAGCTACTTTAGCTCCTCGGGAGCGCATTGCTGAAAAGGCTTCGTGGCCCGGAGTATCAATAAAAGTTATTTTTTTATCACCTTCAATAATTTGATAAGCTCCAATATGCTGGGTAATACCGCCAGCTTCTTTTTCTGCAATATGGGTTTTTCTAATCTGGTCCAGCAGAGCCGTTTTCCCATGATCAATGTGTCCCAGTACTACCACCACCGGTGGTCGGGTGATTAAGTTTTTCTTTGGTATTTTCTGCATTTTTTTTGGCTATTTCCAGGACTTGGTTTTCTTCTTCTGATAATAAATACTTTGATAAACCTTTCTCGATTGGTTTTCCATAAACTCGGCTACCTTCCCTGGTATATAAGCTGGTAATAACAATACCTGAATCATTGCCGTCTAATAGGGCAACTGAAAAACTCTGGTCTCCGCCAATTTCTTTAAAAGGGTTAAATCTAACCAGACCGATTTTCTGAATAGAAAACTGGCTTTCTTTTTTCAAATTTTCTAGTTCTTCCGAAAGCTTTTCAAAGTTTTTTTCCAAATCCTTAAAATAAGCTAAAATCTCTTTAAAATTTTCCGGTTCCTTTTTTCTTTTTTTGAAAAAATTTAACATTGAAATAAATCGAAGATTTGTTGAAGATTGAAATGAATCGAAGATTCATTGAACATAGCGGAGGCGGAAGGATTCGAACCTTCGATGGTCTTTCAACCATAGCAGTTTTCGAAACTGCCCGATTAAACCACTCTCGCACGCCTCCCTTTTTAAATCATTTTTTAAGATACCATTTTTTTAATTAAAAAGCGAGGTTTGTTAAATTTTTTACTGCTTTTCCAGGAGCAGTCTTTTTATAGATTACTTTGTAAATTTCATTAATCATTGGTAAATCCAATCGATGAATTTTTCCTAATTTATGAAAAGCAAAAATATTATCAAAACCTTCAATCGTTATTTTTCTCTCAATAATTTCCTTTCTCAATTTTTTAGCATTAGAGAAAAGAGCTTGACCAAATTGAAAATTTCGAGAAAGAGGGTTGGTTGAAGTTAAAATCAAATCCCCCAGGCCGGCTGGTCCTAAAAAAGTTTTTCTTTTAGCCCCCATTACTTTGCCAATTTTTATCATTTCTTCTAGACCAAGCTGAACTAAACCTTTTTTAATTTTTTTAACTTCCAAACCCTGCCGGCCTGCCTCAACTAAACTAATACCAATAGCTAAGGCATTTTTTAGGGCGCCAGCTAACTGAACCCCAATCAAATCAGTGGTGGTTGAAACTCGGAGAGGTTTAATTTTAAAAAGTTCTTTAAGTTGCTTTAAAAATTTTTTATTTCTGGAAGCCATTACTTCTTTGGCTGGCTTTCCCCTAATAATTTGCCTGGCAAATCCTGGACCAGATAGATGGGCGTAAGATGTATTACCTAAAAGCTCTTCGACAATTTGCGAGGGGACTTTTAGAGTTTCTTTTTCTATTCCTTTGGCAATTCCTAACAAAGGCGGTAAATTTTCAAAACTTTTAAGTGCCAGTAAAGTTTTCCGAAAATTGAAAGAAGGAGAAGCAATAATAATTAAGTCGGCTTTTTTTATTACTTTTCTTAACTCAGAAGAAATAAAAATATTTCGGGGAATCTTAATTCCTGGCAACCTATTGTTTTCTCTAAATTTAGCGCTTTTCAGGGAAATCGCCGGATTTTCATACCAAAATCTTACCTCATTTTTTTTGCTTAAAAGAATACCCAGGGTTAGACCCCAGGCGCCTGGTTCCAGAATGGTAATTTTTTTCATAATTTTAGTGGACCCAGGGAGAGTCGAACTCCCGACTCGTCCATGCCGAGGACGTGTTTTACCACTAGACTATGGGCCCCTGTGCCCCTGATAGGAGTCGAACCTATATCCGAACCTTAGGAGGATTCTGTTCTTTCCATTGAACTACAGGGGCAATAAAAATATTTTAGCAAGTTTTTTCTTTGTTGACAAGATTTTTTATGCTAAAATTAAATTGTATGCCCGAGAAATCCCCAATTATTGAAGTAGCCAAAAAGGTTTGTCCAGCCGTAATCACTATCGTCATTACCAGAGACCTACCTAAAATAGAAGGTTTTTATTTTTTTCCTTTTGGTAGTCAGAGATTTATTATTCCTAAATTTAATAAAAAAAGAGAAAAAACAAAAATCGGGGGAGGCTCAGGTTTTATTGTTTCCCCAGACGGTTATATTATTACCAGCAGCCATGTAGTAGCCGACCCCAAAGCTGATTATACTATTATTTTTGAACCAAAGAAAAAATATTCAGCTAAGGTGATATCTCGTGATCCAATTAATGACGTTGCCGTTTTAAAAATAAATGCCAAAAATCTACCTTATTTAGAGTTGGGTGATTCTGAAAAAATTGAACTAGGCCAAACGGTAATTGCGGTTGGAAATGCTTTAGGAGAATTCCATGACACAATTTCAACAGGAGTTATCTCGGGATTAAGTAGATATATTACTGCTTACAGTGGTTTAACTCACCAGGCAGCAAGATTAAGAGGTTTAATCCAAACTGATGCTGCTATTAATCCAGGAAATTCTGGTGGTCCCTTAGTCGATATTGAAGGAAAAGCGATTGGCGTTAATACGGCTATGGTGATGGGAGCTCAAAATATTGGCTTTGCCATTCCTATTAACTATGCCAAAAAAGATTTAGAAGAAGTGAAAAAATACGGAAAAATTAGAAGGCCATTTTTAGGGGTAAGATATGTCCTTTTAGATAAAATGATTGCTGAGAAGAATAGATTACCAGTAGATTATGGAGCTTTAATTGTCAGAGAAACTTTGGGAGAATCAGCAGTAGTTAAAGGAGGTGCTGCTGATAAAGCTGGCTTAAAAGAATATGACATAATTTTAGAATGCAATGGCGAAAAAATTACTGTGAAAAATCCCCTGGCTAATATTTTACAAAAATTAAAAATTGGGGAAGAAATTAAATTAAAAGTTTTAAGAGAAGGAAAAAAAATAACCTTAAAAGCAAAACTGAAAGAGAAAAAGTAATTTCCAAAAAAACATCCTTCGGAGGGTGTTTTTTATTTGGGTGGCTAGTCGGATTTGAACCGGCGACGGCTCCTCCACAAAGAGCAGTGTTACCACTACACCATAGCCACCATGTGCCCCCGATAGGAATCGAACCTATATCATCTGCTTAGAAGGCAGATACTCTATCCGTTGAGCTACGGGGGCAAAATTCTTGAGCGGTTAAATTAAAAGGCATCTAATCTAAATATTATATCGGAAATCAATCTTTTAGTCAACTTTTATTTTAGAGGAATAATTAATTTTTGACCAATTGGTATAACTTCCGCACTACTTTCAGTAAAGGCTTGACCGGTTTCAGTTTTTATTTCTCTCCATCTTTCCCCAGAACCTAAATACTTTTCAGCCAGTTCCCACAAGGTTTCTCCTTTTGAAATAATATAGGATTCTGTTTCAGAAATTTCTTGAGCCTCTTCCGAAATAGGACTTGGCAATTCTTTTTTAATTTCTCTAAAAGGGTCATGGTATTCTTTCAAGTCAACTTCTTTAAATCTTTCTTCTTTTTCCTGCCAGGTTTTTAAAATAGCCTGATAAGTTTTTTCTTCAAATTTTAATGGTTTTTCTAAAACTTCGGGTTCCACTTTTTCTGCTGAAATACTGTATTCATAAAAAATAAAGCCGCTTAAAATCAAGGAAAAAAGCAAAAGTCCTAAAAAGGTTAAAAAGGCATGCTCTCCAAAAATTCTAGGCAACTTTTTAAGAGGGTCTGTAATTTTTTTAAATTTTAATTTAGGAATTTTCATCATTTCGTATAAATTTTTATCGAAAAGGTGGTTTTAATATCACCTAGAGAAAATTTTTCAAATCCTTTTAACTTCAACTCTTTTTCGGTTAACCTCCTGGTATTTAAGTTTTGAATTTCAATTAAATAATGGCTAGTTTCTATTTTCGCTAAAAACCTTAAAAGCTTGGAAAAAGAAGTAGTAGAGCTAATTTGGAAAAAAAGAGGGGGCCAAGGGTCTTCTTCTATTTTACTGGGTAGAGCCGAAGAAATTTCAATCGGAACCTCACAATCTCTAGCCGTCGCCTCTAAAAAGCTAATAAATTCTACTGGAACCTCGGAATCGATAAATAATTGGTCAATTTTTTTAAAATTTGGCTCTATTTCTTGCCAAAGACTTTGAAATTTTTCTAGATTCTCAATTTTTGTCTTGAAAGAGAAAAGTTTTTGTTTTTTAGAAATTAAGTCTTCAGAATTATTTTTTATTTCTTTAAAAAGAGGGTAAATTAAAAAAATAATTAAGCTAATGCTTAAAATACTGAAAATTATTAAAGATAAATTGATTTTGTTTTTTAGGGTCATTTTACGATTTTAAAATTTACTGAAAAGTCGATATCGGTTGGTTTAACCCAGTTAGATGGCGGGAAATAAATTTCTTCAAAAAGTTCTTCTTGCTCAAGATTTTTCTTAAACTCTAATAAAATTTCTCGAGTAGGAGAAAAACCAGAGAGGGAAATTTGAGCGGGATTAAAGTTAAGAGTAGTAAGATAGACGCTTATAGGAAGAGTTTCAGAAATTTTTTCTAAAATCTCAGTTAAATTAGTTTGGCTTTGATAAAAAGAGTTTAATTTTAAGAGAGCTTGATTAGATATAGTGATTTTTTCTTCCAGGTTTTGGATTTGAGATTCTTCAAATTTTTTTTCTTCTTGCAAAAGAAGAATTTTTTGAGCTTCAGCCTGACCGGAAATAGAAATCTTGATTGAAAATAAAATTAAGGCTGAGCAAATAAGAAAAATTAAAAAAAGAATACTCAAAATTAAAGTTAATTTCCAATTTTCTTCCTCTTTAAGCTCCGCTTTATATTGTGGTGGCAATAAATTAATCATTGGCGTTTTATTCCTCTTAGAGCTAATCCTAAAGCAGTAGTATACCTAAGCGATTCCTCTTTTTCATAGATTAGTCTCTGCTTCCTAGGTTGAATAGTGGCAGGTAAAATATTTATCCAGGGATTACCAATTTCAACTGGAATTTTTAGCTGGGATGAAAGAAAATTAGTAAGACCTTTTAGTTTTGTTCCTCCTCCACAAAGGAAAATTTTTCCCACTCCTGGGTGGTGGGAGGGTGGCGTCCCATCTGGTGGTAAGTGCTCGTGAGCAGCATGAGTTTGATAATAGTGAAGATATCTTTTAATTTGTTCAATTAAATCAGTTAGAGCGGGGATTAAAGCTTCGAAAATTTCTTTACCTTTTTTTACTTTGGAGGACTGAAGGCCATATTCTATTTTCAATCTTTCAGCCTCGGCCAGATTTACTCTTAAGGTTTTGGAAATAATTTCAGTAAAACTTTGGGAAGAGACTGGAATAGAAGAAGTAAATCTTAAAGAATAGCCAGAGAATACAATGAAACCGGTTCTAGTTGCTCCTAAATCAATTAAGAGAAAGGGGGAGGTGGTAATCTCATTTTTTATTAAAACTCTAGCGATGGCCTGAGATTCAATTTCAAAAGCTACGGGTTTTAGCCCAGCTTTTTTTAGGGAGGATAGATAGGGATCAACAGTTTTTTTTAGTAGAGCAGTAATTAAAACATCGAAGTGATCCAAATGATTATAGACTGGAGGAACTATTTGGAAATCTAGATAAACTTCTTCAATTGGTAAGGGAATATAATTTTCCGCCTCATAGATAACCGCACTTTTTAATTCTTCCTCTTTCATTCTTGGCATCTGAATTACTTGTAAGAAAGCTTTTTCTTCTGGTAAAGAAGCTACTACGTATTTTGTTTTAAGTTTTTCTCCTTTA